>OHQQ01000007.1_pt1 | contig 149512 bp, 104 predicted proteins | sample 1578211 | NCBI WGS metagenome assembly OHQQ01 (sample SAMEA3879539, study PRJEB24766) | human gut metagenome | biome: human-associated habitat; feature: feces | place: USA | collected 1985/1987
CTTAACCACATAAATGATTGAATTTAAATTATTTAATTGTTAGAACTAAAATTTCGACGTTTTACACCTCTTACAGACTGCAAAAATAGGGGAAATAGATTGATTGAGCAAGGAATTAAAGAAATAATTCTTTAATAATGGATCAATGCGCCAATGTGTCAATATGCCAGCCAGTATGTACGCATGGTGCAACTGATTGGCACATTAGTAGGATGAGGCTGTTTATTGTACTTTCCCGATTTTCTCACCGCCGGCTGCTTTCTTGCGTAAAGCGCGTGGGGTATCTCCGAAAGAGTCTTTACAAAAGTGGGCGAAATGCGACAGGGAGTCGAATCCGTATCTGTTACAGATTTCAGTGATTCGCATTTTGGTGTGCTGTAGGTCTTCTAGGATTCCTTCTCGTTTCTTTTCCAGTATCCATTCGTATACGGGCACACCATAGAGGTTTTTGAAAAGTCGGCGGAAAGTAGTGGTTGTATATCCTCCCAGATGCGCAAATTCTTCCACGTTCTTCACGTTGCTGTAATTCTGCATGACGAAATAGTGGAAACTTTCCGTATAAGTGCTGATCGGATAGAAGAATGAACTCAGTTGGGGCAGCGGATAGAAGTTGGTAATCAAGAAAACCAGTTCTTTGCATTTTAAGTCGATATATTTGCTGCAAGGGTTTTCTTCAGCGAGGAATTCGGGCATATTGGTGACAAGGTGGTAAAGCCTTTCGCTCATAATCAGTGGAGTGTAGGTCAAAGGAGCTTCCGCCTGTTCCATCATTTCCTTATATCGGTCTTCGCAAAGCAAAGGCAGTTCGTTGAACCAGTAGACAACGTATTCAACATCTGTCAGTGCCAGTATTTCGACCTTGGAGCCAATAGCTTGCAAAACAATTTGTCTCTCGCGTAACGTTATTCCGGGATGCTCTTCGCTATTGATAAGTAATTCGCCCTTTATCATAAAAAGCATACAATTCTGCGTACACTTATCCTTGGGGATATGCTCTCCTTTAGGTAAGTTTCTATATACAAGGATATTCTCAACATTTTTTGGACATCCCGTACAGTTGGTATATTGTATGCAAAATGAATCTCCTGGCATGAGTTTTATGCGTGATTTATTATCTTAACGGAACAAAGATAGGCTTTTTTTGCGGAAAATGGAACTCTTTCTTTTATTTATGTTTTAGTAGAAACCTGCAAATATTATTCTTATCCCTTTGGATGATGTTAAAGAATTCAATATTTATCTGTTGTAAATTTCTGAATAGAAAACTTTATGTTGATTTTTGGAAGTATTATAGTTGTTTTTGAACATCTGTTTCCCTTTGATATGCGTATTTTTGCAATCTAAACGTTTTAATTATCAATCATTATGCTAATGCTAAGAAAAATTGTATTCTTCTTTTTTTTGTTTGTTGGATTATCATTGTTTGCACAGCAAGACTATATGGTCAGTTCTTATGTGCGGGGTAATTTTTACAACCGTGGTCGTATCTCTACAGAAAGCTTGCGGGCAAGTGACGACCTTATTTTCTTGAATGTTCATCCTAATAAAGACGGATCATTGTCATTTGAGAATCCACGTGTATTTCAGGGAAAAGGGGTGACCACTTGGGAAGGTTTGATTAAATCGGTTCGTGCAAAAGTAAAAGGTACAAAAGTGAAAATACGTTTGGGAGCTTCCAGTGGCGAATGGAAAGCGATGGTGGCCGATGAGGCCGCTCGTACGACGTTTGCAAAGAACATAAAGACTGTACTGGAAAAGAATAAACTGGATGGCATTGATCTTGATTTTGAGTGGGCAGAAAATGAGAAAGAATATAAAGATTATAGTTTGGCTATCCTGAAGATGCGGGAAGTGTTGGGAGACAAGTATCTTTTCAGTGTATCTCTGCATCCTGTTTGTTATAAGATTAGTAAGGAAGCTATTGAAGCTGTTGATTTTATTTCACTTCAGTGTTATGGTCCTTCACCGGTTCGCTTTCCGATAGAGAAATATTGTTCGGATATACAGATGGTATTGGAGTATGGTATTCCGAAGGAAAAACTGGTGGCAGGAGTTCCTTTTTATGGGGTGACCAAAGATAATTCAAAGAAGACAGAGGCTTATTTCAATTTTGTACAGAATGGATTGGTTACGAGTCCTGCACAGAATGAAGTGATCTATCAGGGAGATACTTATGTGTTTGACGGTCAGGATAACATTCGTATCAAAACCCGTTATGCAAAAGAACAGAAGCTGAAAGGTATGATGAGTTGGGATTTAGCTACGGATTTGCCGTTAAGTGACAGCAGGTCATTACTAAAAACAATGACTGAAGAATTGAGGGAATGACTTAGTTCGCACGACTGCTGCTTGTAAATCCTTTTTATAGATGCTGTCTAACAGGTTCTGTTTTAACAAGTTTCCCTCTCCCTTATTATAAATCAGATTTATAAAGAATGTGTTAAAACGCTTTTCTTTAGAGAAATACTCCTGCCGCATCGTTTGAAGTGGCCCCAAAAAGTTGGACGGTTTATAAATTAGCAAGATAGATAAAGAGTTCGGTATTAGCACCGGATTCTTTCCTTTTAATTTAGGCATTATGACTTTACCCTCTTCTTTTTCGGCAGGAGCAAAATTTGTTTCTCAAAACGTATTAAGTGTAAATGGCTCTCTCCCTTTTTATGATTGTATGATCTGCTTCAGGTAATCCGAAGGCGAGACGCCAAATTCCTCTTTAAAGCATTGACGGAAATACCCCGTACTGTTCATTCCTACTTTATAGGCGATTTCAGAGATGTTGAACTTCCCTTCAAGCAATAAACGTTCTGCATTCTGCATTTTCACTTTCCGGATATATTCGTTAGTCGATAATCCTGTCAGTGCTTTCATTTTCCGGTAGAGGGTGGAACCGCTCATACACATCTTGTCTGAAAGATAGGTAATATCAATCTTCTCCGAAGAGAGGTTTTCTTCGATTAAAAGGGTGATTTTTTCAATAAATTCATTATCCAGCTTGCTTAGAGCTTCGGCGATTACGATACGTTTTTCTTTTAAATCTGCCTGATTGCCCGGAACGGATTGTGTCTGGAATTGAGTTATCAGTTTCTTTCTTGATTCCAGCAGATTATTGATACGGCTACGCAGCAGAGAAGCACTGAAAGGCTTTGTCAGATAAGAATCGGCTCCTACCTCATATCCTTCTTCTTTATCTTGCAGAGAATCTTTAGCTGTCAATAGGATGACAGGGATATGACTGGTCCGTACGTCCTCTTTCAATTGTCGGCAGAGAGTGATACCGTCCATGACAGGCATCATAATATCGCTGACTACAATATCCGGGATGCGGCTAAGAGCTTGTTGCTTTCCTTCTTCTCCATTGTAGGCGGTGAGTACTTCGAACGAATTTGCGAAGGACTCGGCGATATATTTCTGTATCTCTTCATTGTCTTCTACAATCAACAGGATCGGTTTACCGGTATCCAGTGTGGTTTCTTGTGGATATTCAAGGCTTGCTTCCTGATTCGTATCTTCTTGAATCGGTTCTGTAGAATCTGCGTGTAAAGCATTGGGATAGATATTATCCGTCAATAGGCTGATATAGAAGGTACTTCCTTCGTTTTGCATACTTTCTGCCCGGATTTCTCCTTCATGCAGGGTGACCAGATTTTTCACTAGGGCCAAGCCAATGCCTGTTCCGGATGCCTGATGCTTGCCGCTTTCCTGATAATAACGGTCGAAAATATGTGGCAGGGCTTCAGCAGAAATTCCATATCCCGTGTCACTGACTTTTATCTCTGTATAAGCTACTTCATTACGTATCGTCTGATACAAACTTAGAGTGACGCGTCCCTGTTCCGTATATTTGATCGCATTGGAAATCAGGTTGTCCAAAACGATGGTAATGATTTCCTTATCAAAAAAAAGGAGCATTTCTTCTTTCTCTATCTGAATCTGGAAATCAATCTTGGTCTTTTGATTTAGTTCTTTGTATTTAAGTCCTATCTCATAGATCAGAGGAGCGATATTGCCTTTGCTGACACACAATTTCTTGTTTTGTGTCTCTGTTTTCCGGAATTCCAGTATTTGATTAATCAAGTTGAGCAACCGTAGTGCACTCTGATGGATGACAGATAACTTCTGGGCTTGTTTTGCCGGAAGTGAGGTCTCTTTTTGCATATCTTCCAAAGGACCGAGGATTAAGGTTAACGGCGTACGCAGCTCATGGGTGATATTGGTATAGAACCGCAGACGTTCCTGATTCAATTCCTGTTCCTGCTCATGGTTTTTCTTTTCCAAAGTATAGAGGCTTTCCAAATCCAGCTTCTTTTTATATGCATGCAGGATAAGATAAATGATGCTGATAGATACCAAAATATAGATAAGTTTTGCCCACCATGTCAGCCAAAGAGGGGGATTGACACGGATGGTAAGTGAAGTCGCTTCTTCCGGCCATTCCTGATTATGTACCCTTGCTTTGATGAGGAATTCATATTTTCCCGGAGGAATGTTTCGGAAAGTGACGCTGTTGTTCTCATTGACGGTGTACCATGAGTTTTCAAGCCCTTTCAGCATATAAACATATTCCACTTGGTTGACTAGTGAATAGTTTTGTACGTTAAATGTAAGTCCAAAGCTATTTTGCGCATGACTTAATTCTACATTCTGTCCTTTGGATAAATTGATAATCATGTCATTATTTTCCAGGTTGCTTAACCGTCCGAGTATTTTCATTTCCGTAATAACTGCTGCCGGAGCTGGTTGTTCGTTCATGGTGATATCGGGATTGAAACAACATACTCCATTGATAGAACCGAAATAAATCCATCCGTTCTTATTTTGTGTTACGCAACTGCTTGAGAAACTTCCCGCCGGTACATCATCAGAGTGACCATAGTTGTAAAAACAGTCTTTGCTTGTAACATAACAGCTGATACCTTTGTTGTTACTAAACCAGATATTTCCTTTTTTGTCTTCTGCTATAGCGCAGATATTCGTATTGATCAAGCCGTCTTTCCGTTGATAAGTCTTATAATTCAGTTCATCGGTAGACAGGAAACAAACCAATCCCTCTCCTGTTCCTATCCACATTCTTTTTTGTTTATCTTGTATGATCTGGTTGATAGTATTGGAACAGAAACCATCCCTTTGAGTGAACGTTTTGATTTTTTGTAAGTCCGGAGTGTATATACCAAGTCCGTCTCCGAAAGTCCCAATCCAGAAACGCCCTTTCTCATCTTGAGCTATGGAGCGTATAAAGTTACTTTGTAGTTCGCTGTTTTCTGTATTATAATGTCGGATAATCTCCATTGTAAGAGGGTTCAATACAACAATCCCTCCACTGTATCCTACCCAAATGTTGTGTTGGGCATCTTCATAGATCGTACGAACATCCTGATTAGACTGCCCCATAAGAGAGATGGAACGGAATTTTTTATTCCGGTTATCATAATAACTGATTCCCCCTTGGTAGGAACCAAACCATAAATTACCTTTTGAATCCTGCAAAGAGATTAATATAAAATTTGAAGGAATATCTCCATTCTCTTTTTTATAGATAGCGATACGTTTCTCTCCTTCAAATACATTGATTCCTCCACCGTCTGTTCCGATCCAAACCCGTCCTTGTCTGTCCATACAGAGGCTACTGACTACTTTGTTGTTCAAACTGTTCTCATTGTTTGGAATAGGGGAATAGCTCAATGTGGTGAACAAAGGTGGTTTACTGCTGATAAAGTTGATTCCTCCTCCCCATGTCCCTATCCAAATATTATCAAAAGAATCCTGGAATATACATCGGGCACTTGCATTAGAAAGACTTCGGCTATCAGCACCCTCCTGTATATATTCAAGAGAAATTTCCTCTGGCGAGAGGAACATACTCTGTTTAAGGTTTAATATGGCAATGCCATTGAGTTCTGAAGCAATCCAAAGCCTATTATCTTTCAGTTGGCGGATAGATAATATACGGCTGCATAAAGTAGCATACTTGTCATTCTTGTTGTTTTTGAACGTTATGAAGTTTTCATTAGCAGCATCATATAGAGCCAATCCGTTATTTGTACCTAACCAGATATTTCCATTTGCGTCTTTTATAATACAAAACACATCATTACCAGGCAAACTCATTGGGTTTCCGGCTTCGTTCCGGAAGTTTTTTACACTTTTATCTTTTGGAGAGAAAATACTGAACCCGCTTCCGACATGCCCGATATACAAATTTCCATCACCTCCGTCCAATACTGTCCATGTCTGGTCGCAAGGCAGACTGGGAACTGTACTTTTATTATAATGAGTGAATTGTCCGCTGGTGATATCAAGATATTCTATACCTCTATAATAGGTACTAATCCATAAACCATCATCATGTTGAGTGGAAGGAGAAATGTCTGTTACGTCATTCGTAATCAAACTATGTGGATTTTTCGGGCTATGCTGATAAGCGGTAAATGTTTGCTCATTATAATTATATGCATTTAGTCCGTCTCGTTGAGTGGCTATCCAAATAATAGGACGTTTCGTGTCAGCATACACCCGGTTAAGCTTGTTGCCGGTGATTCCCTGATTGTTATGTGCCAAATCATTTTTATAGTAAGTAATAAAACGGGTACCGTCAAACTTATTAAGTCCTTCTTCTGTGGCAAACCATAAGAACCCTTGTTTATCTTGTGTAATGCTGACTACATAATTATTTGATAATCCTTGCTCTATCCCCAATCTTTTTACGGAATGAGACTGGGCTATCAACTGAAAAGTTGATAACAAGAATAAAAATAGAATAGAAGCAATGTGTTTTTTCATAACTCGTGCTTATTTGTTTCAATTACAAGTCCAAAAATAGGAATAAATATTTTATTTAGAGTATACAAATCGTTCATTGCATGATTTGTGTAGTTCTTCTGCATGATTTTTGTTTATTCAGTCTATATCAATGACGTATATTTGTGTTCGAAAAAACAACAAAAAATGTTTAATCTTTAAATTCTAATTTATGAGGTATTTAAGAATCTTATGCATATGTGTCATACAGCTGTTTCTGTCTGCTGTTGCATTTGCACAAACACAAGTTACAGGACATGTAGCTGATGTAAGGGGAGAGGATATCATTGGTGCCAATGTAACTGTAAAGGGAACTTCTAATGGGACAATTACAGACATCGATGGGAATTTTACAATCAATGTAGATGATAAGAATGGAACACTGGCAGTCTCGTTTATTGGTTATAAGACTAAAGAAGTGAAGATTGGCGAAAAGGCACGTCTTCAGATTGTTCTTGAAGAAGATACCGAAACTTTGGATGAAGTTGTAGTGGTAGGTTATGGTACACAAACCAAGAAAAGTTTGACCGGAGCAATCAGTGATGTCAAGTCTGATGCGTTGACACGTTCTGTTTCTACTACTACTGCCGGAGCGTTGTCCGGTAAAATAGCAGGTGTGTCTACACGTGCTGTGGATGCGCGTCCGGGTAGGGGAATTAATCTCGAAATTCGTAATATGGGTAGTCCGCTGTTTGTAATTGATGGTATTCCTTATGGAGGTATGAATAGTCGTGACTGGTTGCAGGCATCGGATGTTTCCGGTAGTGATGTCTTTAATGCTCTAAACATTGAAGATATTGAAAGTATCACAGTCTTGAAGGATGCTTCTGCTGCTATTTACGGTTTGCGTGCATCAAATGGCGTGGTTTTGGTAACTACCAAGAAAGGTAAAAAGAATGATAAGGTAAGTATCAATGTAAATGGATATTATGGCTGGCAAAACCTGACCCGTTTCCCGAAATTGGCAAATGCGGGACAATATGTAAGAGGGCTGGCTGAAGCAGCGCAGAACAGAGGCGAAGATCCAAGCAAGCTATATAGCCCCGAAGAACTGGCGAAATGGGAAGCTGGTACGGAACCGGGATATAAGAGTTATGACTATTATGATATGGTGATGAGAAAAAATGTGCCGCAGTATCACATCAATGCTAATGTGACGGGTGGCTCTGAAAAGACTAACTACTACCTTTCTGTAGCCCATACCGGACAGGATGCTATGATGCGTGACTTTAAATATGAACGTACTAACCTTCAGTTGAATATTGATACAAAGATTACAGACCGTTTTACGATCGGTGCACAGATCAGCGGTAAATACGAAAAGACCGAAGATGTAGGTTTGCCTGGCGGTGATGGATATTATTCGGCTATTTTGTCTATGTTCAAAATGCAACCGATTGAAAGTCCTTATGCTAATGATAATCCGGAGTATATCAATAATGTACATGAGAATGGTTACAATCCGGCAGCTTTTAGCCGTGATATTGCCGGCTATAAAGATAATCTGACTCGTAATGCCAATATCAATGCTTATGCGCAGTATGATTTCTCATTTGGTTTGACTGCAAAGGCTACTTTCTCGTACAATTATACTAACAGTCGTTTTGACGGTTATCAATATGCTTATCAGATTTATACCTACGATAAAGAGAAAGATACTTATAATGGAACTCCTGCCGTAGGACGTTGGAGAAGTCAAATTGATCGTAGCGTTCCTGCGCGTTATATGCAGTTACAATTGAATTATGCCAAACAGATTAAGAATCACAATATTTCGGCTGTTTTGGGTTATGAAGCCTCCGATTACGATTGGACTAAGAAGACTTATGGAACAGAACCTTCTACCGACTATTTGCCGCTATTGCAGTTCGATGAACTTAACAGTTTCGGTGATGAATGGAGCTACGAGGCACGTGCCGGATGGATTGGCCGTATCAATTACGATTTTGCTCATAAATATCTGGTCGAATTACTGGCTCGTTATGATGGTTCTTATCTTTATGCAGCGAATAATCGTTGGGGATTCTTCCCGGGTGTATCTATCGGTTGGAGAATCTCGGAAGAGAAATTCTTTGAAAAGTTGAGACCAGTTGTAGATGATTTAAAGATTCGTGCTTCTATTGGTCAGACAGGTACAGAAAAAGATGTAAAGTTGTTTGATTACTTGAGTGGTTATACCTGGAATAATGGTAACGCTGTATTGGATGGTGAACTGGTTACCGGACTGAATCAAAGAGGATTGCCTATTACAAATTTGTCCTGGACTAAGAATACGACATCGAATATCGGTTTTGATTTGACTATGTTCAATAATCGTTTGAAGATCACAGCCGATGCTTTCCGTAAGGATATTACCGGTGTGCCGGCTGCCCGCTATGATGTATTGCTTCCGAGCGAAGTAGGCTATTCGCTACCTAACGAAAACTTGAACAAACAAGCTTATATTGGTGCGGAGGGTATGGTTACATGGACCGACCATATCGGTGATTTGAATTATACTGTAAGTGGTAACTTTACTTTCTCACGTTACAAAAGTATTGAGACTTATAAACCACGTTTTAATAACTCATGGGACGAATACCGCAATTCGGCAGAAGGCCGTTGGGGAGGTATTTATTGGGGGTATCAGGTTATCGGACAATTCCAGTCGGAAGAAGAAATTCGTAATTATCCGGTAAACCTGGATGGAAATAATAACCGCACCCTGCTTCCCGGTGACTTTATCTATAAAGATGTGAATGGTGATGGCATCATCAATGGTATGGATGAGCGTCCTATCGGTTATCCTGAAGGCTGGGCACCTATCATGTCATTTGGTGGTAATATTGGTTTGCAGTGGAAGGGCATTGACTTGAATATCGACCTTTCCGGTGGTGCTATGCAAGGATGGAGACAGAACTATGAGTTGGCCAATGCATATCATGGCAACGGAAACTCTCCGGTTTATTTGTTGGAAGACCGTTGGCATCGTGCCGACTTGTATGATCCGGATAGTGAATGGATACCGGGACGTTATCCGGCCATCCGTAAAGGTGAATTCAGCTATAACAATAAGAATAGTGACTTTTGGTTGCACAACGTACGCTATCTGCGTATCAAGAACCTGGAAGTGGGTTACAGCCTGCCGGCTCAACTGTTGAGACCGATCCGTGCACAGAAGGTACGTGTTTATGCGAATGTTTCTAACTTGTGTTCGTTCGACAATGTGGGTAAGTTTGGAGTCGATCCTGAAATTACCGCCGCAGCTGCAGTGGTATATCCGCAACAACGTACATTCCTCCTTGGATTTAATATTACATACTAAAAACGAAAGTGATCATGAAAAGCAAATCTATAAAAATATTTCTGATGGGAGCTGCCATCACTTCCATGTTGTCGAGTTGTGGTGACAGTTGGTTCGAAAGAGAACCCAAAAACATTCTTACTAATGAGTTGGTATGGAATGATCCGAACATGATTAAATCGCAGTTGGCCAATCTTTATAATCGTATTCCGCAGTTGCACGGTGATTTCAATACCGGTGGTATGTGTGAAACAGACGATGCGATGTATTGTGGTACATTGGACCAGAATTATCGTAACGAGCTGCGTTATGGAAACGATTACGGACGCTGGTGGGATTACGGACTGATACGTGACATCAATATGTCTATTGAGAATATTGGAAAGTATGGAACCGATATTTCGGCAGATGAGAAACTTCAGTTCAAGGCAGAGTTCCGTTTTATCCGCGCCTACGTTTATTTTGAGCTTGTAAGACGTATGGGTGGTGTACCATTGATTACAACGACTTTGGAGTATGACTTTAGCGGAGATCCTTCTTATTTACGCAATCCACGTGCAAAGGAACACGAAATATATGATTTTGTATATAGTGAATGTGAAGCGATTAAGTCGCAATTGGGTAATAAAGGCAGTCAGACTCGTGCCAACTATTACACAGCGTTAGCGTTAGAAAGTCGCGCTATGTTGTATGCCGGTTCTATCGCTAAGTACAACGCGCTGAAAACTCCTAATATTGTGACTTCCGGTGGAGAAGTGGGTATTCCGTCCGATATGGCAGATGATTACTATCGCAAATCATTGACAGCTTCGCAAGAGATTATCACAAAAGGTGGATATGAACTTTATGAGAAGGAGTCAGATAAAGGGGTGAACTTCTACAAGATGCTTATGGACAAGACCCTGAATAAGGAAGCAATTTGGGTGAAAGATTATAAGAATCCTCTGAAGGTGCATAGCTTCGGTTATGATAATGTAGTTCATCATTTAAGAGAGGATAACGACAACTCTTCTTGCATCGGCCCGTCACTAGGATTGGTAGAGGCTTTCGATTATCTGGATGGAACTCCGGGAACGTTACATTATAAGAATGGTGATGATTATGTAGTATATGACACTCCAAGCGATATTTTTGCCAATAAGGATGCACGTTTGTATGGTACGATTATCTATCCGGGTTCCAAGTTCAGAAATCAAGATGTGGATATTCAGGCAGGAGTAGCAGTTTGGAACGATAAGACCGGTTCTTATGACTTGCTGACAGACCCGAAATTGGGAAGTTTTTATGAAGATAATAAAACTTTTGTCGGCCAGGACGGACCTCAAACCAACAGTCCTAATGTGAGCAACACCGGATTCTATATCCGTAAGTTTATCAGTGAGGCATCCGGTTACACTCTCCGTAACTACGCTGAAAACTGGTGGCCTTGGTTCCGTTTGGGTGAAATCTATTTGAATGCCGCCGAAGCTGCTTTCGAATTGAATGACGAGCCGACAGCTTTACCCTACATCAACCGCTTGCGTCAGCGTGCCGGTTTCCCGGCCAACAGCTTGACAAGCCTGACAATAGAAAAGATTCAGAACGAACGTCGTGTGGAACTGGCTTTCGAAGATCACCGTTATTTTGATATGAAACGATGGAGAATAGCTGATATTACCTGGAACGGAAATACTGATAATGATAAAGCTATCGTATATGGTTTATATCCTTATCGTATTGCAGTGGCAAAACCGGGAACACAGGATCAGGACAAGTACATTTTCGTAAAGACCAGATCCGAACGTTTCAAGGTGGCAAGAACCTTCCAGCAGTCCAACTATTATTCATTCATTGCTGATGATGTAATTAATAACAATCCGACGATTGTTAAGAATCCATTCCAATAAAAAATAAGAGATTATGAAAAAGATTATACCTTTCTTTATTATGATATGTTGTTTGTTGGCAGTAAGCAGTTGCAGCTACGACAACTTTGAGGAACCTAAAGCCACATTAACCGGAAAAGCTATTTATGACGGTGAGGCAGTAGGGGTTAGAAGCGGAAGTTCCGAATTTGCTTTGTTTCAGGATGGTTATGCTCTGAAAGGTTCTATTCCGGTGTATATTGCCCAAGATGGAAGTTATTCCGTATCGCTTTTCAATGGTGATTACAAATTGGTGCGTATGGGTAATGCACCTTGGGAAAGACCTTCTAATGATACGATCTATATTAGCGTAAAAGGAAACACTGTGCAGGATATTCCTGTGACGCCGTATTTCTTTGTCAGAAACGTGTCTTTTGCCAAAAACGGTAACAAGATTACAGCACGTTTCACTATTAACAAGGTGGTTGCCAATGCCAATATGGAAAATGTAGGTATCTATCTAGGTACAGGCATCCTGACGGATGAGAAGCAGAAAGAAGCAGAGTTGAAGTTGGGTAATGCTGTTTCACTCGATCAGGAAAACACAGCTGAAATTGAAATCCCGAGTGGTTTGGTAAACGAATCGTATCTTTACGCCCGTGTGGGAGTCAAATCGGACAAATCATCAGAATATTGCTATAGTCAGTCTATTAAGGTAGCATTGAAATAAATAGTATCAAGAATATAATACTTGAGGGGGAAGTATCGCAACCTGATATTTCCCCCTTTATCTAATGAATGAAAATAATGATAGTAACGATTAAACAAACTCTAATTGCGTTCGGTCTGCTGTTAGCGGTGACATTTCCTGCTTTCGCACAATCAGGGAATCCTGTCTTGCCGGGTTTTCATGCCGATCCTGAAATCTTGTATTCTAATAAGACAAAGAAATACTATATTTATTCTACTACAGACGGTCAGCCTGGATGGGGTGGTTGGTATTTTACTGTTTTTTCGTCCGTCGACTTGAAGAATTGGAAGGATGAAGGAGTCATGCTGGATTTAAAGTCAGACCAAGTGCCTTGGGCGGATGGTAATGCGTGGGCACCATGTATAGAGGAAAAGTTAGTAGGAGATCAATATAAATATTTCTTTTATTACAGTGGAAATCCTAAGACAGGAGGAGGAAAGCAGATCGGAGTGGCTACAAGTGATTCGCCTGCCGGACCGTTTGTTGACTTGGGACATCCTATTATAACGGATTCGCCTACAGGACACGGGCAACAGATTGATGTGGATGTATTCACCGATCCAGCTTCGGGGAAGTCATATTTGTATTGGGGAAACGGTTATATGGCAGGTGCAGAGCTTAATGATGATATGATTTCAATTAAGAAAGAGACTATCACAGTGATGACTCCCGAAGGAGGAACGCTACAGGATTATGCGTATCGTGAGGCTGCTTATGTGTTTTATCGTAACGGGCTTTACTATTTCATGTGGTCGGTAGACGATACCGGCTCTCCTAATTATCATGTAGCTTATGGCACTTCGACATCACCTTTGGGGCCGATTAAAGTAGCTAAGAGCCCTGTCGTATTGATTCAAAACCCGGAGAAGGAAATATATGGCCCTGCTCATAATTCCATATTGCAGGTTCCCGGTACTGATAAGTGGTATATTGTTTATCATCGCATTAATAAGAATTATCTGAAGAGTGATCCCGGTGTTCATCGTGAAGTATGCATAGATCGTATGGAATTTAATGAAGATGGGAGCATTAAACAAGTAATACCCACCCGTTAGTTATATCTTTTCGGATTTCAATAGATTGTTTGTATGTTTTTAGAACTGTATTGTGTGATTTGAATAATTAAAGATTTTAGATGAATAGGATGAAAGGTAAAAAGATTTTAGCCGCTTTAGGCTTCTTCTCAATAGCCGGTGTGGCAGGTGGATGTTCCCAACCTGCCCCCGAAATACGTTATCAGATAGAAACAGACCAACCCTGTCAGACGATGGCATACTTCAGTGCTTCCGATGCCTGGAGTATGCAATTCATCGGGCTTTGGCCGCAGGAGAAACAAAACCAAATAGCCGACTGGCTGTTCAGCACGGAGAATGACGCCAACGGACAGCCGAAAGGTATCGGCCTGTCACTCTGGCGTTTCAATGTCGGAGCAGGTAGCACGGAGCAAGGAGAGAACAGTCAGATTGCCTCTCCCTGGATGCGTGCCGAATGTTTCCTGAATCCCGACGGAACATACGACTGGAACAAACAACAAGGGCAACGCAATTTCCTGAAACTGGCAAAAGAACGGGGAGTCAACAAATTTCTGGCTTTCTTGAATTCGCCTCCCGTATATTACACACAGAACGGATTGGCTACCAACACCGGACGTGGAGGTACGGCGAACCTGAAACTGGATTGTTATGAAAAGTACGCTCGTTTTCTGGCAGATGTAGTGCAGGGAGTAGAACAACACGATGGCATCAAGTTCAACTATATCTGTCCTTTCAATGAACCGGATGGACACTGGAACTGGGTCGGTCCGAAGCAGGAAGGTTGTCCGGCAACGAATAGGGAAATAGCTCGCACGGTTCGTCTGTTGAGCAAAGAGTTTGTAGACCGGGACATGGATACACAGATTCTGGTCAATGAGTCTTCCGATTATCGTTGTATGTTCCGCACTCACGAAACGGATTGGCAACGGGGGTATCAGATTCAGGCTTTCTTCTGCCCGGATAGTGTGGATACGTATTTGGGAGATACTCCGAATGTTCCTCGTCTGATGCTCGGGCATAGCTATTGGACAAATACACCTTTAAGCGATCTGCGCAATATCCGTCTTCAACTACGGGATACACTAAATAAATACAATGTTGACTTCTGGCAGACGGAAACTTGTATTATGGGCAATGATGAAGAGATCGGTGGCGGAGGTGGTTTCGACCGTACCATGAAAACGGCACTTTATGTAGCACGCATCATTCATCACGATATTGTATATGCAGGAGCAAAAAGTTGGCAATGGTGGCGTGCCATTGGCGGTGATTACAAAGATGGATTGATTCGCGAATATACTACGGGCGATAACTTCCTGGATGGCAGAGTAGAAGACTCCAAACTGATGTGGGCTTTAGGTAATTATAGTCGTTTTATCCGTCCGGGAGCAGTTAGGTTATCCGTTTCGGCTTTCGATCAAACAGACGCTTTGATTCCTGATGGCGACACCGATCAGCAGGGATTGATGTGTTCTGCTTATAAGAATGTAGACGGAACGTATGTGATGGTAGTTATTAATTATGCCAATGAAGAAAAAGAGTTTTCTATTCATAAAGGAAAAGTAGGAAATACGCAATGGCAGATTTATCGTACTTCGGATAAAGAAGGGGAAAATTTGCTTCCGGTGAGGACAGTGAAAAGTGGAAAAACAGTTCAGATTCCGGCGCGTTCTATTGTAACGCTTCAAGGCAAATAATGGAAGTAGCACATGTTCTCTTTTTTCTGAGAGAAATAACACATTGATGTGTTCATCTATTGCTAATGAAGATAATAATCAACCTGTACTGTTTTGGGATAAGTTACGCGAAAAAAAGGAAATTCAGTTGTTGCAAAATCTGCAACAACTGAATTTCCTTTTTTAATTTTTTCTTTCTTTATATTGTATCCTTGTTTATAATAGCTTGGATAGTGAGATAAAGAAAAGTGACGGGTATATTATCATAAGTGCAGAATTTACACTTATGGGGTATTGATAATGATTATCTTTTGGTTTTTGAGGAGCCATTTAGTTTCTTTTCTTCTCCTTTTAAACGTCTTTCTATTTTCTTAATATCTTCATTTGCAGGAATTTGTTCAGGAAATATGCCTCTACCAACAAGCATATCTCTGACTGCGACATTATTGTCAACATGTTCATTTTCAATGGCAGTTTGTCCGTATAGGTCTTTTTGCTGAACATTTACAGAGGTCATTTCTGCGGCAAAGTCTTTGGCTTTTATGCTGATGGTCGGAAGAAAATCAGCTAATGGTCGGCTATCAGGTACGCCAAGTTTACGTTTTAGCATTTTGGTGTCCATGTGAAACAGTGCTTTATCTCCTTTGGAACGTATAATGGCGAATCCTTGATTGTCAACTCCTCTTTCATATAAAACACCCGAGAGAAGTTTCTCTGTCTCGGCTAGTTTGGTACGTGCTTGGACACGTTCATATTCTATTAAACGTTGCTCTACTAATTCTGCACGGCGCGTTTGTATTGCAAAGTAGTTTTGAGCAAAGGCAATTTCTTGCTTTCGAGAATCTCCATTTTGTGCTACCAGATAGCAAGCATAACGGGTCAGAAAGATGTTATCTACTTCTCTTTCAGCGCCTGAACCTAATATAACCATTTTGCTGACGTCAGCAAAATGGTATGCAATATTTTCTCCGGCATTTTTACATGCATCTTTTGCTTTCTCTATGATAGACAGGAAGTTACGCCATTGAGAATATCCTAACAATGGATAAAGTTCTCTCGCACTCCAACATTCCACTTTGTTGTATTCGCAAACAATGCTCTCAAACTGCTTAAATAGCTCTTTTATTTCTTCTGATTTCATTTTATTTCTGTATTATGTTTGTTCCTTTTATTCATCTGTCTTTATCTCCGCCTTGCCATAATATCCCGGCATCGGCATGTAAATCGGATTATAATAAGTATTGATATTCTTCAACTTCTTCTCCTCCTCTTTTAGCCGTTTGATTTGCCGTGCGGCAGTGGTAGGGGCAAAGCCGCACAATCCTTGAAAGTCACGACGGGTTAATACAGGGTTGCTCTTGAAGTAGTTTGTCAGCAATTTGTCTATCTCGTCATTTGAAAGGACAGCCGAATGGGGTTTCAGTTTACTTCGCTCCACATGAACAACACTGACTGACCTTTTTAGTTTGGCATCCGCTTTAAAGCTGATATTGGCTTTGAGTTTTATCTGATTCGCTTTTAGTTTGGGCGAAGTGATAGGTTCTTGACTATTCAGCTTTATCTGGAAATAACCGATGCCATCCAAATGGACGCTTTGTCCTTCCCGAAGACGATCTCCCATAAAATGACTTAGGGATTCGAGAACTGACTTTACATCCCCTTCAGTTAGAGAAGTTGCTATCTGGATTTCTTTTGCCAAATAGTCTGTGTCAATGTGTTGGAAGTTGACTACACGTGCGTGATACACTTCTTTGTCTTCCTCATCCTTGGGACGGGGAGTCTTGTACAATTCAAATTGTATTGCCATTATTAATTTGTTTTCGCCTTATACATTACTACGTACCTTTAATTTACCGTTGCAAGCCTATAAGGACATTGTTTTCTGTTGTTGCAAAGCTAATCGATCATCTTCGGACTTAGGGGGAGGGTGTTATATAGCTGTTGTTTGTTTGCTATCAAGCGGCTTTTATAAGTTATCCTGCCTTTATTCTTGGACTAAGGCATAGGGATAGTTGTCTTCCGGTGCCTTTATCATTAGTTTCCCACGGCCGTGGAGAGATCTCTTCATGGCTGTGGTAGTATCTTTCCACGGCCGTGGTAGGAATTCGCCACGGCCATGAAGAATGTACTATATCGGTAGCAAAGATAAACTATATCAGGGAGAAAAGCAAAGTATTCCTACTTGTTTGAGGTATTTGTATGCCTTGTTCTATCTGATAGAGGAATGTGTATTTTTATATAGGAAGAAGATCCTATATGAAGATGTTTATATAGAAATATATAAAAAGAGATTTACTTGTGGAGCGTATTCTTATTCGGAGTATTCCACACCTTCGTCTGATCGCATACAATATCCATCCATTGGTCACCACATTTAATCTTGAAATCTCCTTTTTCCAGTCTCCATTTACCGTCATATCCTACAAATGCCAGATCGCTTCCTTTCAGTTTCAGCGTAACAGTCTTTGTTTCTCCCGGCTTCAGAGAAATCTTTTCGAAGTTTCGTAAACGAATATTGTCCGGTGTACTGCTTGCCACTAAGTCCTTAGAGAACAATAACACACTCTCTTTTCCGGCAACTTTGCCCGTGTTGGTTACGTCAACTGTGAATATCAATTCATCGTCAGCATTAAAAGTCGGTTTATTTACTTTTAGGTTGCTGTACTTATAATTAGTATAACTTAATCCGAAACCGAACGGCCATTGAATATCCATCACCGAGTCATAATTGTAGTTACCTCCCATTTGCCCCATGTTTTCGCAAGGCTTGTAGTCATAAGTCGCCAAGGCGTTGATTAGGCGGGGATAAGTAAACGGCATTTTTCCACTGAAGTTGGCATCACCGGCCAATAAGTTAGCAAGTGCATCGCCACCGTAATTGCTTGGCAACATGATGTTGACAACCGCTTTAGCTAAAGGCACTATATCGTTGATAATGCGCGGACGTCCCTGATTCAGAATCAGGACAATAGGTTTGCCCGTACCAGCCAGAGCCTTCACCAGATTTCGTTGGTTTTCCGATAATGTAAGATCAGTCAGATTACCCGGAGTTTCGCAATAAGAGTTTTCGCCGATGCAGGCGATGATAATATCCGCTTGTGCTGCCGCTGCCACCGGTTTTTCAATTTCCGGTTTGTTCTCTTCCCACCAGTTATCGTTCTTATAAGGGGCGTAGGTCACTCCCGGTTCATAGATAATATTCTCTTTTCCATATTTCTCACACAAAGCCTCGTAGATGGTATGATATGCCTGTGCATATTCATCGGCAACGTGTCCTTGCCAACTATACGACCATCCGCCATTCAGACAACGCATCGAGTTTGCGTTCGGCCCGGTCAGAAGAATCTTTTTGCCTTTCGCTATCGGCAGGATATTTCCGTCATTCTTTAGCAACACTTCCGATTCCTCGGCGGCCTGCAAAGCAACAGCTGCAAATTCCTTAGAACCGAACTTGTCATACTTCTTAATATCCCAATACGGATGGTCGAACAATCCCAGACGATATTTCAGACGCAACACACGGGCTACTGCATCGTTGATGCGTTCCATCGATACCTCTCCTTCTTCAATCAACTCTTTCAGATAATCGCAGAAACTCACTTCGTATGGAACCATCGACATATCGATACCGGCATTGATGGCAATCTTGACAGCCTCTTTCTTGGTGGCAGCGATGTGATCCCGGGTACAGAGATTGTTAATGTCCGCCCAGTCTGTAACAATCAGTCCGTCCCAGTTCAAGTCTTCTTTCAGCCATTCGGTCAGCAACTCATGGTTGGCGTGAAATGGCAGTCCGTTGTCAACGCCGGAGTTTACCATTACGCTCAATGCACCCTGACGTACAGCGGCAAGGAAAGGAGCGAAATGTTTTTCACGCATATCACTGCGTGAGATGGAAGACGGAGTACGGTCTTTACCGGAAACAGGTACACCGTAACCCATATAATGCTTCATGCACGCAGCTACATGGTATTCTCCGATACGGTTCGGGTCTTCGCCCTGAAAACCTTTCACGGCCGATACACCCATTTCTGCGTTTACATAACAATCTTCACCATAATTCTCCCACATACGTGCCCAGCGCGGGTCGCGGCCTAAGTCGACTACCGGGGCGAACGTCCAGGGGATGCAGCCTGCTTTGGTTTCATAAGCGGAGATTTCGGCACCTCTTCTCGTTAGCTCGCGGTTGAAGGTGGCTCCCATGTTGATGCCTTGCGGAAACATCGTTCCGTCCAATGTGTAAGTCGTTCCATGAATCTGATCTACCCCATAGATGCAGGGAATACCGATCTCCTTCATCGATTTTTCCTGTATCTGTTTGATAGCTTCCGCCCACTTCTCCTTTTTTTGTGCTACCCCTAAAGGAACATTCAACAGGGAGCCTACTTTATATTTGCCGATAACAGTGTCGAGCATTGCCTCGCTAAGGCAGAACCCCTTTTTGCGACTGGTTTCAAGATCAGAAACCACATCAATGGTGATTTCACACATCTGACCGATCTTTTGTTCGAGAGTCATTTTCTGAAGCCATTCCCGGATGTTAGCTTCAATAGCCGGATCAGCCGGGATGGCAGGAGAGGTTGTCTGTGCATGGGGCGCAAGACAAGTACCGGCAAAGGCTGATACTAATACCATTTTCTTAATGCTTTTCATGAGTTGATATTTTTAGAGTAAGACTTAAATCCTATTACAAATGTAGGAAGATTTGCAATCACCCGAAAGGGCGAAATGCAATTGAATACAAATCATGCCCCAATAAGATACATTCTGTGCGTATGAGTAAAACATTTGGCAGACCGGGTGTGAACGAAATACCGTATTTCTCTGGTGAAAAACATCTACTTTTGTACTGTCGGCTGACAGAAGATGTTTAACTCTTAAATTATATAATATGCGAAACGCTTTATTTCTTATTTCCATCTTACTTTGTTCCGTATGCGAGGTATCGGCACAGGGTTACAATAACCCTGTAATCTCCGGTTTCCATCCTGATCCGAGTGTTTGTAAGGCAGGGGATGATTATTACCTGGTCAACAGCAGTTTTCAATATTTTCCCGGAGTGCCTTTGTTTCACAGTAAAGACCTTGTGCATTGGGAGCAGATAGGAAACTGTCTGACCCGTCCGTCCCAACTCAATCTGGCTGATGCCAATTCGGGAAGCGGTATTTTTGCTCCTACCATCCGCTACAACGATGGAATATTCTATATGATTACTACCAATGTCTCCGGCAAGGGAAACTTTCTGGTGCATACCACCGATCCCCATGGCGAATGGTCCGAACCTGTTTGGTTGGAGCAAGGAGGCATCGATCCTTCGCTTTATTTTGAAGACGGCAAATGTTTTATGGTCAGCAATCCGGATGGGTACATCAACCTGTGTGAGATTGATCCCATGACAGGCAAACAGCTTTCTTCTTCCAAAAGAATATGGAACGGCACCGGAGGCAGATATGCCGAAGGTCCGCACATTTATAAGAAAGACGGCTGGTACTATCTGCTGATTTCGGAGGGCGGTACGGAATTGGGACATAAAGTAACCATTGCCCGCAGCCGTTACATAGATGGCCCTTATCAGGGAAATCCGGCAAATCCTATTCTGACTCATGCCAACGAGTCGGGACAATCCAGTCCGATTCAGGGAACCGGACATGCCGACCTGGTGGAAGGTACTGATGGTTCCTGGTGGATGGTTTGTCTGGCGTACAGAGTGATGCCGGGTATGCATCATACGTTAGGTCGTGAAACTTATCTGGCTCCGGTGCGGTGGGATAAGGACGCTTGGCCTGTAGTCAATGGTAACGGAACCATTTCTTTGAAGATGGACGTGCCTACCCTGCTTCAACAGGAAATGAAAGGCAGACCGGAACGAATAGACTTTAAAGAAGGACGACTTTCTCCCGAATGGATTCATCTGCAGAATCCCGAAGCAAAGAATTATACGTTTACCAAAGATGGAAAACTTCGTTTGATAGCGACTCCCGTTACGTTAAGTGACTGGAAAAGCCCTACCTTTGTCGCTTTGCGGCAAGAGCATTTTGATATGGAAGCATCCGTTCCGGTAGTCTTGCAGAAAGCCGGAGCGAATGATGAAGCGGGAATTTCCGTCTTTATGGAGTTTCATTCTCACTACGATTTATTTGTCCGCCAGGATAAAGATCGGAAACGTTCTGTTGGCTTGCGATATAAACTAGGAGAGATTACCCATTGTGCCAAAGAAGTTTCTCTGCCGGCGGATGGTGAAGTGGAATTAGTGGTGAAGTCGGATATCAATTACTATTATTTCGGTTATAAAGTGAATGGAATATATTATGATCTGGGTAAGATGAACACGCGTTATCTAAGTACTGAAACAGCAGGTGGATTTACCGGAGTCGTCTTGGGACTTTACGCTGTATCGGTTTCTAAGGAATCAAAGATGTATGCTGATTTTGAGTATTTTAAGTATAAAGGGAAATAGGGAGAAAACAAATGAATCCCTTTTATAAAACAAATTCACCCCATCGTTTCCAAAACGCTCCCTATATGAATAACATTACAGAGGTGAAGTTACATGCCGAATACATAATTTTGTGGTGTAGAAACAAAATATGTTTTAATGAGACGAGGTTAACGATTTTAAATTTAATCTAATAGTATATGAAGAATATGGAAAAACAGTCATTCAATGATGGATTATTTAGTCCATCGGGTATTAAACGAGTCATATTTATGCTGGGGTTATTGACTACCTCTTTTATATCATGTGTTTTAAATTAACTATTAAACAATATACCATGAGTAAACACTTTTCTTTAAAATGCACATTTGTGCATCTCTTTAGCTTTGCGGTAATCATTCTGTTATGTTTGCCGATAATGTCTGTGAAGGCTGTTCCTTCACAAACTTCAACTGTCAGTGGTGTAGTTATCTCGGGCACTGATGAGTTGCCTTTGGTGGGGGTTAGTGTCTTGGTGAAGGAGACAGCCAATGGAACAATCACCGATATGGATGGAAACTTCAAGCTGAATGTGGTGTCCGGACAGACTTTAGTCTTCTCTTATATAGGATACGTTACGCAGGAAATCGTTGTGACGGATCAGAAATCGCTCAATGTAATATTAAAGGAAGATACCGAAATTCTTGATGAAGTAGTGGTGGTGGGTTATGGTGTGCAGAAAAAGAAACTGGTGACCGGTGCAACGGTGCAGGTGAAGGGTGAGAGTCTTGCCAAGATGAATACCAATAGCCCTTTGCAGGGGATGCAAGGACAGACACCTGGGGTGAATATCTCTTCTACTTCCGGCCAGCCGGGCTCGGACATGAAAGTCAGTATTCGTGGTCTGGGTACTGTCGGAAATTCTAGTCCACTGTATCTTATTGATGGTGTGGGCGGTGATATTTCCACCTTGAATCCTGCCGATATAGAAAGTATCGATATATTAAAGGATGCAGCTTCGGCAGCTATTTATGGTGCTCAGGCTGCCAATGGTGTAGTGTTGATTACCACAAAATCGGGCAAGGAAGGAAAGGCGCAAATTTCCTTTGATGCCTATTACGGTGTACAAACAGTGGCCCGGAAGATAAATATGCTGAACGCAAAAGAATACATGACCATTATGGACGAGCAGGCTGTTAATTCCGGAAATACACCTTATGATTGGAGTTCATTTCGGAGTATTTATGATGCTAATGGAAATGTACACGACACGGACTGGATAGACTCGATGTTTAAAGATAATGCCAGAATGCAGAGTTATACATTGGGTATCACCGGAGGTTCGCAGACTTCCACTTATGCCTTATCGTTGGGGTATATGAGTCAGGAAGGAATAGTGGGCGGTAAGGACGTTTCGAACTATGAACGTTACAACTTCCGCATCAATTCCGAGCATAAGATATTCAAGGATTCGGATTTGCTGAAAGTGGGCGAGCAGGTCAGCTTCGTCTACAAAATGAACAATGGCATTTCAGTATCCGACCAATATAACAATACTTTGCGCGGTGCATTTGCCACTTCGCCGCTTGCTCCAATCTATAGCGATAATAATGCTTATGATTCTTCTTATAACGATACATCGAACTCCGATTGGTATAACGGTGACGGCAATCCTTACGGTTCAATGATGACCAACAGCAACAACGAGAACAAGACGGCCACATTCTCCGGCAATGTATATGCCGAACTGCAACCGGTCAGGAACTTGAAGTTGAGAAGCGTATTCGGAGCAGTGTACGGTTCTTCGGAATACCGTAGTTTCAATCCGCTTTATCAATTCTCAATTTATACTTATAATACGACCCGTACATCAGCCACCCAAAATATGAATCATTCTTTAGGAATGACCTGGACTAATACGGCTGCTTATGACTGGACATGCGGCAAACATGCATTCAATGCTTTAGTCGGAATGGAAGTATATCGCTATTCTGGTACTTATCTGCAGGCCAAAACCGGAGCATTGAGAGAAGGCTTTGACGATTGGGATCATGCCTATGTAGGTAATGGTACAGCTTCGAGCGCCGACGACGGAATGTCTGTCGATGGATATCCGCATGATGAAAGTCGCTCTGTTTCTTACTTTGGACGTTTTGGATGGAACTGGAAGGAAACCTATATGCTGAATGCTACCTTGCGTGCTGATGGCTCATCGAAGTTTGCACGTGGCAACCGTTACGGTGTATTTCCATCTATATCTGCAGGATGGACTCTCTCAAATGAAAAGTTCATGCAGAATACTCAAAATTGGCTTGATTATCTGAAGTTGCGTGCAAGTTGGGGGCAAGTCGGCAATCAGAATATCGATAATTACCAGTATACGGCTCCTATCACCTCTTCCAATACCCATTACATTTTCGGAACAGCCGATGGTGCTCCGGCACAGTCTGGTTACTGGGGTGCATATCCCAGCCGTCTGGCCAATGAGAGCGTAACTTGGGAGACTTCGGAACAGACTAATATAGGTATTGATGCACGTTTCTTAAAAAGTCGTTTGAGTTTGACCGCCGATTTTTATATCAAGACAACCAAAGATTGGCTGGTGGAAGCTCCTATTCTGGCTACGGCAGGAACGGGTGCACCTTTTATCAACGGCGGCGATGTGAAGAATACAGGTGTTGAACTGGCTTTAACCTGGAATGACCGGGCAGGTAAGGACTTCAATTATAATATTGGTGTGAACGGTGCATATAACAAGAATAAGGTAGGGAATATTCCTACTGAAGATGGTATCATTCACGGCAAAATCAATATGTTGTATGATAATACACCGGAGTTCTACCGGGCACAAAACGGTCATGCTATCGGTTACTTTTGGGGATACGAAACTGCCGGTATCTTCCAGAACAAAGAACAGATTGCCAACTGGAATGCCGACGGAAAGCATGGCATCCTGCAGGCCGACGCACAAGCGGGTGACGTTATCTATGTAGACCAGAATCAGGATGGAATTATCGACGATAACGATAAGGTGGATTTGGGCAATGGCACTCCTGATTTTACTTACGGATTCAATGTCGGATTTAACTACAAAAACTTTGATTTCTCATTGGTAGCCTATGGAGCCGCTGGCAATCAGATTGTGCAATCGTACCGTAATCATGCCAATAGCAAGGCTAACTATACGACTGCCATCCTGAATCGCTGGACCGGAGAAGGAACTTCCAACCGGATGCCTCGTGTGACGGACACTAATATCAACTGGCAATTTTCCGACCTCTACCTGCAAGACGGTGACTATCTGCGTATCAGCAACATCACCTTGGGCTACGATTTTGCCAAGCTGATTAAACTCAAAGCTATCAGTCAGGCCCGTTTGTATGTTCAGGTACAGAATGCGTTTACTTTCACCAAATACGATGGTATGGATCCCGAAATTGGTTACGGAACCTCCGACTGGGTATCGGGTATCGACCTGGGGTATTATCCTCGTCCGCGTACATTCCTCGTTGGTGTCAATCTGAAGTTCTAATTTATAACCTTAAAAAAATCAGAGAATATGAATAATATGAAATTATATATAGTGGGAATGGTACTAGCTGTGATGTCACTTACGGCATGTACGGCAGGCTTTTTGGATGTAGAATCAAAGAAAGAATCTACTACCGGCAATTTCTACAGGACGGAGAGTGATGCGTGGCGAGCATTGATAGGTTGTTATGATGGCTGGCAGTGTACTACGTCCAGTCAGGCATGTGCCTTTTATTTTGCTTCGCAAGTCATGGCGGACGAGTGTTTTGCCGGTATGGGAAATACTGACGCTCGTAACTATCAGGTGATAGATCGCTTCGATGCCACTCAGTCTCCTTCCGATATGAACTTGTTGGAAACGGAATGGACTAACTATTATGCGGCAGTGTATCGATGCAATGAACTTCTGGCTCATGAAGGTCAGATATCCTGGACAAGTGACCAGACGAGAAATACTTATATGGGTGAATGTCGTGCCTTACGTGCCTTGTGCTATTTCGATATGGTCCGTCTTTGGGAAAATATTCCCTTATTCACCGAACCTGTGAATGAGAACCGTGCACAAGCCAACCCGGAAGAGGTGTACAATCTTATCTTCAGCGATCTTAAATTTGCTGCGGATAATATTCCGGCAGGCGCATATCCTAAAAGTGCGGCTGCTTCGAATGACGGTCATATAACCAAGTTTGCTGCTGAAGCGCTGTTAGCTCGCGTTTACTTGTTTTATACAGGCTATTACGGCAAAGAACCTCAGGTAGAAGGTGTCACCAAAGCTTCGGTATTGCAGGGACTGGAAGATTTTATCTCTGTAGCAGAAACTGAAGGCTACGGGCTGGTTGGAGAATTCAAAAACTTGTGGCCGGCTGCTTCCACTTCATGGAGCCGAAATGCGGCGACAGGTGATTATACACAGACTACGACCTATGCCGGAAAAGGTAATATGGAGGTGGTATTGGCACAGAAATTTAATTATACGCAAGATTATGATGGAAATAATGATGGAAACCGCTGGCTGGTCTACATGGGGATACGTAGTTATCTGAATCATGCACCTTACGGAAGAGGATGGGGAGGATGCACGGTCAATCCTAAAATGTGGACTGTCTATGGTACGGGTGATGCACGTCGTGAAGCTTCTATCATCAATTTGGATAGTGAAGGTATCACCGATGATTCGGAATATGCAAAATCGTATGCCGATCAACGTGAATACACCGGATATACGGTAAAGAAATATACTCCGATGTCGAAATGGGTTAAAGATGAAAAGTCTGGTGCATGGTCGATTACTGATGAAATTTCTGGTTTAGGTGAAGGCGATTTCCAGATTTCACAATATCAGGATTTCATTGTGATGCGCTATGCTGATGTGTTGTTAATGGCTGCTGAATTAGGAAGTCCGAACGCACAGGCATATTTCAATCAGGTACGCCAGCGTGCTTATACATTGAATGATGGTGAGGGAAACTTGTCGGTTTCAAATGATTATCGGGAAGTTGCGGTCACAAAAGAAAATATAATAAAAGAGCGTATGCTGGAGTTTGCTTTTGAAGGACAGCGTTACTGGGATCTGCTGCGTCAGGGTGTGGATTATGCCGCTTCGCAGATTGCAGGTACTACGTCAGTTGTCAGCGGGGGAAATCCCGAGGATGTAAGCATTACAGCTTCGAATATTATCGGCAAGCGAGGTTTTTCTCAAATTCCGAATAATCAGATTATACTTTCGAATGGCGTTTTGAAACAGAATGTAGGTTGGTATTAAAAAATGGAAGTTATGAATAAGATTGTATCTAAATTATATATAGCATTGCTGGCAACGCTCGTCACATTGTTGTCGGCATGTACTCCCGAAACTTATGAATTGGGAAGTCAGGATATCGTTTCGGATGACCTGGCTGAAGGAATTGCTTTTTCGATCACACATGATGCGGTGAATCCGAATATTGTTTACCTGAAAAGTCTGATGCCTTCAAATTATCAGGTATGTTGGGAACATCCGCAAGGACGGAGTCAGAGTGCGGAAGTTAAGTTGCAGATACCGTTTGAGGGAGAGTATAGCGTGAAGTTCGGTGTACAGACACGAGCCGGAATAGTGTATGGTCCCGCTGCTAAGTTTACCATCGACAGCTTCTGTGCCGAATTTGTGAATGATGCCTTATGGACTTATTTGTCGGGAGGAGTCAACAATGAGAAGGTTTGGATTTTCGATAACGGTTCGTATGGCTTTGCTGCGGGTGAAGTGACTTATGCTGATCCAAGCACGACCGTAGAGTGGAACAACTGGAGTGCCAACTGGGATCCGGGCGTTGGTCATTCGGGAGATGATGCCATTTGGGAGAGTACGATGACTTTCGGTCTGACCGGCGGAGCGAACGTGACAGTTTATAATTCTTCTTCACAGAGCACAGCCGTAGGTACATTTATGCTCAATGTAGACGATCATACCATCACGTTTACCGACTGTGAACTGTTGCACACGCCCTCATGGTCGGACAGAAGTACGAATTGGAACCGGAATCTGAAGTTGCTCGAACTAGATGAGAATCACATGCGTATCGGGGTGATGCGTGACAATAGCGAAGGACCCTGGTGGCTGGTATGGAACTTTGTTTCGAAAGAATATGCCGACAATTATGTGCCTGAAGATAGGCCAGATCCGGAACCTGCATTGCCTGACGGATGGGAAGACATGGTATCGGAAGTCGTGACTACCGAAATCAAATGGACGATGTCGCCTGATGTTCCGTTCGACTGGGCAAACCTGGATGGTAGCTTAATGAATAACTTTACAGCCGGTAACTATCCCGAGTGGGCAACTCCGGTCAGCGGATTGGAAAAACTTGCGTTGACTTTGAATTCAAGTACAATGACCTATTCTCTTGTTCTGCCTGATGGTACTTCTTCGGACGGAACCTATAGTTTGGATAAAAAAGGCATTTACACCTTCAGTTCAGCTTTGCCTGCCTGTCACATCGGTGGCGGTGATATTATGTTTGGAGCAGCTGCTAACAACCAGCTCCGTATCCTCCGTATCGAGAGTGCAGGAGGATCGGTGATAGGTATGTGGCTTGGTGCGCGCAGCTCTGAAAAAGATGAATATCAGGCTTATCACTTTGTGCCCAATGCCGGAGGAAGCTCCGAACCGGAGGCAACCACTATTACTGTTGACAACAATAAATTGGTGTGGGGACATCTGGAGAACGATAAGAATAATTTTCGTATCGAACTGTACAATCAATATGGTGAGACTGCATCTGCATCTCCGGTTGATCCGGCAAGCATTGTGTTCGACTATTCAATGGAGCTGACTTTTACTATTAGCGGATTGAGTGGCGATGCGGCCACCAAGGAATATAATGCAGGTCTGATGTGTACGGCAGGTGGTTGGTGGCCTAGTTATTCAGGCACGAGTGATGTAAAGGTGAAAGGCAACGGTACTTATACTATTAACATTAAACCGGAAGCGGCCTATAACGGTGTAATCGTATTCGTGATTGATATCATTGATATGTTCAGTGACATTGCAGAACCGGATAAAGTGAACGTTACTATAGATACTTTAAAAATCTTGTAATTGAATGAGTATGAATAAGATTTGTTGTCTTTGGACGTATTATGTTTTCTGTCTGGCAGGTATTTTGCTTATTTCCTGTACGGAAGATGAAGTAGCGGGAACTCCTTTCATTACAATCTCAAAGCAAGAATTGACTTTCGGTAAGAGCCAAAGCGGGACTTTACTCTATATACAATCAAACGTGTCTTATGAAGTAGTGTCGGATTCGCCGGAGTGGTGCAGCATCACCCGGCAGGAATCGGACTCGAAAAAGACTGGCAAGTATCTAGTCAGTGTAACTGCCAATCCTGATACGGAATCCCGTTCGACTACGATTAAGGTGACAGGAAGTGAAATGAATGAGGTGGTACAGGTGAATCAGCTCGCCAGTGATCTTTTAGTAGCGGAAACACACGAAGTGACTGTTGCCGGTGAAGGGGAAAACTTTTCTATTAAGATACAGGCATCCGGAGATTATGAGATAACGGTTGATGCCGGATGGCTTCATCATAATTCTTCACGTGCTCTGACTGAAAAGGTGGAGACATTTACCGCCGATCCTAACGTTGGTAATGAAGTTCGTACAGCCGTTATCACATTCATGCTGAATGACATTATAGAATCGGTTACCGTGATTCAACAGGCTTCTTCGATACCAGAAGCAGATATGACAGGCATGGAGAAGAATGCGATGGAATTGATGAAGGAAATTGCGATTGGATGGAATCTGGGTAATTCGCTGGAAGCTGTCGGTGGAGAAACCGCCTGGGGAAATCCGGCTACTACCAAAGCCATGATTACCAAGATAAAGGAGCTTGGATTCAGTGCGGTACGTATTCCTTGTGCCTGGAATGATTATTTGGTAAGTGATGGTAGCTATGAAATACAGGCGTCATGGCTCAACCGTGTGAAGGAAGTGGTAGACTATTGTGTGGATAACGAACTGTATGCTATTCTTAATATTCATTGGGACGGAGGTTGGTTGGAGAATGATATTCCAAACGGATATAATAAAGCTGTAGACCAAAAACAACGAGCTTTGTGGCAACAGATTGCTACTTTCTTCAGAAACTATGACGAGCGTCTGATTTTTGCTGGCTGCAACGAACCGAATGTTGAGGATGTCGATGATATGACAGTACTGCTACAGTATGAACAGACATTTGTAGATGCCGTTCGTGCTACAGGAGGGAAAAATGTGTATCGTAATCTCATAGTACAGGGACCTGCTACGGATATTGACAAGACTATTCAATGGATGGACCGATTGCCCGAAGATCCGACGGACGGACGTATGATTGTTGAAGTACATTATTACAGTTCGTGGCAGTTCTGCGGCATGGAGAAAGATGAGAGTTGGGGAAAGGCTTTCTATTTCTGGGGAGAAGAGAATCGCGGGTATGCTGTTGGCAATTACGAAGGTCGTTGGGACAATATTGGCGGAGAGGAATATATGAAAGCTCAATTTCAGAAACTGAAGACCCGGTTTGTAGAACAGAATATTCCGGTACTCATCGGTGAGTTTGCGGCTATCCGTCGTCAACTGTCGGATGAAGAAGCCCAAAGAGGACATGACTTGTCGCGTGCGGCGTTCGACAGATGTGTAGTACGCCAGGCGCGTGCTCATGGACTGGTTCCATTCTATTGGGATCGTGGGGACGGTATTTTAAATCGCAATACGTTGGACATTTATGACAATTTGGAGTATAACGGTCTGATAGAGGGACTCGCGACAGAATAGTCCGGATTAGAGTTGCTCTGTTGTTTCTATTGAGTATTAATAAAACATAAGGACGGTCTGGGCGGGAATCTCTGTTCAGACCGTTTGTTTTTTTGTAGCCCCTTCACTTTTTTCTAAATTACCGATGAGTAAAGGCTTTCGCAGGCTCTTTTTCTTGCCTGTTTGGTAATATTTTATTTTCTTTGTACAAATCTGAAAAACATGATAAGAAAGAACCTTTTATTGTTTGTTTTACTTCTCTCTTCGTGGATGGTGGTTGCGCAATCCTATCAGTTTAAGCATCTGGAAGTATCGGATGGGCTGTCTAATAACTCTGTAAACACTATTTGTAAAGATCGTGATGGATTCATGTGGTTTGGTACGGCTACCGGACTGAACCGCTATGATGGATATACTTTTAAGATTTACCAGCATGCCGAGAATGATCCGGGATCTTTACCGGATAATTATATCACTGATATTGTGGAAATGCCTGATGGACGGTTTTGGGTAAATACGGGCCGAGGCTATGTGTTGTTTGATAAAGAACAGGATTGTTTTATCACCGATGTTACCGGATTCATGAAGAATCTCGAGTCAGGAGGAGTTCCGGAACAGGTCTTTGTAGACCGGGAAGGGAATACATGCCTTAGTGTGGCAGGTGAAGGATGCTACCGTTATAAGGAAGGTGGGAAGAGACTTTTTTTTTCGTATGTGGAACATTCATTGCCGGAGCATGGAGTGACACAAATAGCGGAGTGTAGTGACGGACTTTTGTTGATTTATAATACAGGACTGCTTGTCTGTCTGGATCGTGCCACATTGGCAATAAAATGGAAGTCTGATGAAATAAAAAAATATATTCCGGCAGGAAAGACAATAGAGTTTTCGCTCTTTGTAGACAGAGACAATTGTATCTGGGCATACAGTCTTATGGGAATCTGGGCGTATGATTGTGGAACAAAAAGTTGGCGGACAGATTTGACCGCTATTTGGTCGTCACGTCCGGACGTAATTATTCATGCGGTGGCACAGGATATAGAAGGCAGGATTTGGGTTGGAAAAGATTATGACGGTATAGACGTGCTTGAGAAGGAAACGGGGAAAGTAACTTCTCTTGTTGCCCACGATGACAATGGACGGAGTTTACCTCATAATACCATTTATGACTTATATGCTGATAGGGATGGTATCATGTGGGTAGGCACTTATAAGAAAGGAGTATCTTATTATAGTGAAAGTATCTTTAAGTTCAATATGTATGAATGGGGAGATATAACTTGCATAGAACAGGCGGATGAAAACAGGCTGTGGCTAGGAACAAATGACCATGGGATTCTTTTGTGGAATCGCTCTACAGGAAAGGCTGAACCTTTCTGGCGAGATGCCGAAGGACAGTTGCCGAATCCGGTTGTATCTATGCTGAAGTCAAAAGATGGTAAATTATGGGTCGGGACATTTAATGGGGGATTGTATTGTATGAATGGTTCCCAGATACGTTCTTATAAGGAGGGTGTCGGAAACGCTTTGGCGAGTAATAATGTCTGGGCATTGGTGGAGGATGATAAGGGAAGAATCTGGATTGCTTCATTGGGAGGTGGTTTGCAATGTTTGGAACCTGTGTCCGGTACTTTTGAAACTTATACCAGTAGTAACTCGGCTTTGTTGGAGAATAATGTAACCTCTTTGTGTTGGGTAGATAATAATACATTGTTTTTCGGAACTGCTAATCAGGGAGTAGGCATGATGGATATGCGTACTCGAGAAATAAAAAAGATTCAAGGCCAGAGCGGTAATGTCAAGTTATCGAATGATGCGGTTAATCATGTATATAAGGATAGCCGGGGATTGGTATGGATTGCTACCCGTGAGGGATTGAATGTGTATGATACGAGACGCCATGTATTTCTTGATCTGTCTTTTGTTGCAGAAGCTAAAGGAAATTTTATTGCAGCAATTACGGAAGATCAGGAGCGTAATATGTGGGTATCGACCAGCAGAAAGGTGATTCGGGTAACAGTAGCTTCCGATGGAAAAGGGAGTTATCTTTTTGATTCCAGGGCTTACAATAGTGAGGACGGATTGCAGAACTGTGATTTTAACCAGCGTTCTATCAAGACGTTGCACAATGGAATCATTGCGATTGGTGGTCTGTATGGAGTCAATGTTTTTGCTCCGGATCATATACGCTATAATAAAATGCTGCCTAATGTGATGTTTACAGGTCTTTCGCTGTTTGATGAGGCTGTGAAAGTGGGACAGTCGTATGGTGGAAGAGTGTTGATTGAAAAAGAGTTGAACGATGTAGAAAATGTAGAGTTCGATTATAAGCAGAACATTTTCAGTGTATCTTTTGCTTCGGATAACTATAATTTGCCGGAGAAAACTCAATATATGTATAAGTTGGAAGGGTTCAATAATGACTGGTTAACCCTGCCGTTAGGAGTACACAATGTGACTTTCACTAATCTTGCTCCGGGAAAGTACGTTTTGAGAGTGAAAGCGATCAATAGTGACGGTTATGTCGGCATAAAGGAAGCCACGCTGGGTATTGTAGTCAATCCTCCTTTTTGGATGTCATGGTGGGCTTATTTGTTGTATGCCGTCGGTTTGGTTATTGTGCTCTTTCTGGCGCGTTACCGGATGCTGAAACGTGAACGTGAGAAGTTTCATCTTCAGCAAATAGAAAATGAGGTGGCGAAGAATGAAGAAATAAATAATATGAAATTCCGTTTCTTCACGAACGTTAGCCACGAATTGCGTACACCGCTCACTTTGATTATTTCTCCTTTGGAAGGCATGCTGAAAGAAACGACTGATGAATTGCAGAGTACACGTTTACAATTGATGTATCGTAATGCACAACGGTTGTTGCATCTGGTTAATCAACTGCTCGATTTCCGTAAAGGAGAAATGAGTACTCATCAGTTGTCTCTGTCGGAAGGAGATATCATTTCGTATGTACATAGTGTTTGCAACTCTTTCCTGTTGATGGCGGATAAGAAACATATTCAGTTCTCTTTCTTTTCGGGTATAGATACATTCTCGATGGCTTTTGATGCTGACAAGGTAGGAAAGATTGTGATGAACTTGCTTTCTAATGCTTTTAAGTTTACTCCCGAAGGAGGACGTGTGACGGTGATGATAGAGCATGTGGCAGGAACTCCCGATATATTGGAAATCAAGATTGCCGACACCGGAATAGGAATTAGCGATGTGGACAAGGAACATATCTTCGAACGTTTCTATCAGGCGGGTCATAAGGGAGTAGAGGAAACTACCGGAAATGGTATCGGTTTGAGTTTGGTACGTGATTTTGTCACTTTGCATGAAGGAGAAGTGAAGGTATTCGATAATATAGGGATGGGGTCTGTTTTCGTTATTCAGTTCCCGGTAAAACATGTGGAGACACAGGTGCAGTTGCCGGAAGAAACGGGTATGCCGGTCGGGGATGAAGAAGATAAGGAGATGAAAGAGGAAGCCAGGGAGGAAACGGAACGCAAAAATTTCCCATTGTTGCTGATAGTAGATGATAATGAAGATTTCCGTATCTTTATGCGTTATAGTCTGGAGTTGCAGTATCGTGTCAAACTGGCTGTGAATGGTAAGGAAGCATGGGAGATGATGCAGGAAGAATTACCCGATCTGGTTATCAGTGATGTGATGATGCCCCAAATGGATGGCAATGAGTTGTGCCGTCTGATAAAACAAGATAAGCGCACAGCGCATATCCCTGTGATTTTGCTGACAGCGCGACAGAATACCGAAGCGAAGCTGGAAGGACTGCAGACAGGAGCGGACGATTATGTAACGAAGCCCTTCAATATGACTATTCTTGTATTGCGTATCCGTAAACTGATCGAACTAAGCCGTTATCATCGTGTCACCCAGGGAATGATTGATCCTGCGCCTAGTGAGATTGTGATTACTTCATTGGATGAGAAGTTGATAGAGAAAGCAATCAAGTATGTGGAAGATAATATGTCACGTACTGAACTCTCGGTAGAGGAACTTAGCCGGGAACTGGGTATGAGTCGTGTGCATTTGTATAAGAAATTGCTTCAGATCACAGGAAAGACACCGATTGAGTTTATCCGCGTGATCCGCTTGAAACGGGCGGCGCAATTATTGCGTGAAAGCCAGCTTCATGTGTCCGAAGTAGCCTTCGAAGTAGGCTTCAATAACCCCAAATATTTCAGTCGTTATTTCAAGGATGAATTTGGTGTTTTACCCTCCGTTTACCAAGAAAAAGAAGGGAAATAACAAATGATACCTCTGAAAAAAACATATTGTCCGGTCACTGTTTAAAAGTTCCCCTTCTGTAAAACATTAGAAGGGGAACTTTTCATTTATAGTACTTACTTTTGCGATATGAGAAAATATATTGTTGAACCCTAAAGGTAGGTATGATTATGAATATGAAAAACATTTTCTATTGCCTGTTGCCGGGACTTCTTTTCGGAGCATGTTCCAATAAGGTCTACGAAGAGACAGGTGATAGCGTGATAGTTAAAGTACAACAGAAAGAAATAGGAGGGCCTCGTTTAGTTCGCCTTCAAGTGATGGGAGATAAGTTGATCCGTGTCTCTGCTACTGCCGACAGCAAGTTTGCCGATCCGCAAAGTCTGATTGTTGTTCCGCAGGAAAAACAAACATCCTTTGCCGTTGTGCAGAATGGCGATACGATTATAGTGTCTACTGAAGAAGTAAAAGCATCCGTACTGGCTAGTACCGGGGAAGTGTGGTTTACGGATCGAAACGGAGAGTTAATCCTGCAGGAAAACAAGGGAGGAGGAAAGAAGTTTACTCCGATAGAAGTGGAGGGGACGAAAGGATATACGATCTGTCAGGTATTTGAGTCTCCCGAAGATGAGGCGTTTTACGGATTAGGTCAGCATCAGGCGGATGAATTTAATTATAAGGGCAAGAATGAAGAATTGTTCCAATACAATACGAAAGTATCTGTTCCGTTTGTTGTTTCGAATAAAAATTATGGCATACTACTGGATAGTTATTCGTTGTGCCGCTTCGGTAATCCGAATGATTATTCCCAGTTGAACCGTATCTTTAAACTTTATGATAAGACAGGTCAGGAAGGGGCGCTTACCGGTACTTATGTACCGAAAAAAGGAGAAACTCTGGTTCGTCGGGAAGATTCCATTTATTTCGAGAATCTGAAAACGATTGAGAATCTTCCGAAGAAACTGCCGTTAATGGGGGCTAACGTCACCTATGAAGGAGAGATAGAGCCTGCTCAAACGGGAGAATTTAAGTTTATTCTTTATTATGCAGGATATGTCAAGGTTTATTTGAATAATGAGCTGGTAGTGCCGGAACGTTGGCGTACTGCATGGAATCCTAATAGTTATAAGTTTACTGCTCATTTGGAAGCAGGAAAGCGTGTGCCGTTGAAAATCGAGTGGCAGCCTGATGGTGGGCAGTCTTATTGCGGGCTGCGTGCATTGACACCCGTTGATCCGAAAGAACAGGGGAAACAGTCGTGGTGGAGTGAAATGACCAAGCAGCTCGATTATTATTTTATGGCTGGTGAAGATATGGACGATGTGATTAGCGGTTATCGTACGCTGACCGGAAAGTCTCCCGTTATGCCGAAGTGGGCAATGGGTTTCTGGCAAAGTCGTGAGAAGTATAATACACAGGATGAAATGTTGGGAGCACTGAAAGGTTTTCGTGATCGTAAAATTCCGTTGGATAATATCGTACTGGATTGGAATCACTGGCCGGAGAATGCCTGGGGCAGTCATGAGTTTGATAAGGCTCGTTTTCCGGATCCGAAAGCAATGGTCGATTCAATCCATGCTATGCATGGTCGTATGATGATCTCGGTATGGCCTAAGTTCTATGTTACTACTGAACATTTCAAAGAATTCGACGAGAATGGCTGGATGTATCAGCAGTCTGTCAGGGATAGCTTGAAAGATTGGGTAGGTCCCGGTTATCATTATGGTTTTTATGATGCATACGATCCCGATGCACGGAAATTGTTCTGGAAACAGATGTATGAGCATTATTATCCGTTGGGTATAGATGCCTGGTGGATGGATGCCAGCGAACCGAATGTACGTGACTGTACGGACTTGGAATATCGGAAGGCTTTGTGCGGGCCTACGGCATTAGGTTCCTCTACAGAATTCTTCAATGCTTATGCACTGATGAATGCGGAAGCGATTTATGACGGTCAGCGCCGGGTGGATAATAACAAACGTGTGTTCTTATTGACCCGTTCGGGATTTGCCGGATTGCAGCGTTATTCCACGGCTACATGGAGTGGGGATATCGGTACTCGTTGGGAAGATATGAAAGCACAGATTTCTGCAGGGTTGAATTTTGCGATGAGTGGAATTCCTTACTGGACAATGGATATTGGCGGTTTTTGTGTAGAGAATCGTTATGTGGCAGGACAGAAACAATGGAACGCGACAAAGACGGAAAACGCCGATTATAAAGAATGGCGTGAGTTGAATGCCCGCTGGTATCAATTCGGTGCGTTTGTGCCTCTGTATCGTGCACACGGGCAATACCCTTTCCGTGAAATATGGGAGATTGCGCCGGAAGGGCATCCGGCTTATCAGTCGGTTGTGTATTATACCAAGTTACGTTATAATATGATGCCGTATATTTATTCGTTGGCAGGTATGATCTGGTTGGATGATTATACGATCATGCGTCCCTTAGTAATGGATTTCACTGCGGATGCCGAAGTGAATAATATTGGTGACCAGTTTATGTTCGGTCCTTCGTTTATGGTATCTCCCGTTTATCGATATGGTGACCGCAGCCGTGAAATTTATTTCCCTCAATCAGAAGGCTGGTATGATTTTTATTCAGGCAAATTTCAGGATGGAGGAGAGAGAAAGGTTATAGAAGCTCCTTATGAGCGTATTCCGTTGTATGTGCGTGCCGGTGCTATCGTACCATTCGGAGATGATATTCAGTATACGGATGAAAAACCGGCGGATCATATCCGTTTGTATATTTATCAGGGAGCGGATGGAGAGTTTACGTTATACGAAGATGAGGGTGTGAATTATAACTATGAACAAGGGAGGTATGCCATGATACCAATGAAGTATGATGAAGCTACCAAGACTTTAGTGATCGGTGAACGCCAGGGAGACTTTCCGGGTATGTTGAAAGAACGGACTTTCACTGTAATTACGGTCAATAAGGAAAAAGCCCAACCGTTTGATTTGAATGCGAAAGGGGTGACTGTGAAGTATAATGGCAGCAAACAGACATTGAAACTGTAGCCTGAATGATAATTCGTTGATGATGACTGGTAAACTAAAATATTTGATACTGGGGAGCTGCCTGCTACTGGGAGGTTGTCTGCTCCTATTAGGAGCATGTAGCAGCTCTTCCCCCGCATCTCCGCGTGAGCGGTCCGATTTTAATGCAGACTGGCGTTTTTATTTAGGAGATGGACTGCAAGCGGCACAGCCCGGTTTTGCCGACAATGACTGGCGTGTATTGAATTTACCTCACGACTGGGCGATTGAGGGGGATTTCAGCAGGGAAAATCCTTCCGGTACAGGAGGAGGGGCACTTCCGGGGGGAGTCGGTTGGTATCGCAAAACCTTTAACGTGGATAAAGCCGATGCGGGAAAGATATTTCGCATTGAGTTTGACGGAATATATATGAACTCGGAGGTATTTATTAATGGTGTTTCATTGGGAGTACGTCCTTATGGATATATTAGTTTCAGTTATGACCTGACCCCTTATCTGAAATGGGATGAGCCGAATGTGCTGGCTGTACGTGTGGATAATGCGGAGCAACCTAATTCGCGATGGTATTCAGGTTGTGGCATTTACCGGAATGTGTGGCTAAGTAAGACCGCTCCGATACACGTGGCCGGATGGGGAACGTATGTCACGACATCGTCAGTTGACGAAAAACAGGCTGTACTGGATCTCGTTACTACCCTTGTAAATGAAAGTGATACGAACGAAAATGTTACAGTCTGTTCATCCTTGCAGGATGTTGAAGGCAGAGAAGTTGCTGAAACCCGGTCGACCGGGAAAACGGAAGCCGGTAAGGAGGGTATTTTTGCCCAGCAGCTGACTATAAAGCAACCTCAACTGTGGGATATCGATACACCTTATCTGTATACACTGGTTACCAAAGTGATGCGAAACGAGGAATGTATCGATAGGTATACTACTCCTGTTGGCATTCGCACATTTAGTTTTGATACCCGGAAAGGATTCATATTGAATGGCAGGCAGACAAAAATTAACGGTGTGTGTATGCATCATGATCTGGGCTGTTTGGGAGCGGCAGTCAATACACGTGCCATTGAACGGCAATTGCAGATTCTGAAAGAAATGGGGTGTAACGGCATACGTTGTTCCCATAATCCTCCGGCACCCGAACTGCTTGATCTTTGTGACCGTATGGGATTTATCGTGATGGATGAGGCTTTTGATATGTGGCGGAAGAAAAAGACGGCGCATGATTATGCCCGTTACTTCAATGAATGGCATGAACGTGATTTGAATGATTTTATTTTGCGTGACCGTAATCATCCTTCTGTTTTTATGTGGAGTATCGGTAATGAAGTCCTGGAACAGTGGAGTGATGCCAAAGCGGATACGTTGAGTTTGGAAGAGGCTAATCTGATCCTGAATTTCGGACATTCTCCTGATATGTTGGCCAGAGAAGGGGAAGAAAGTGTCAACTCTTTGCTGACGAAGAAGCTGGTGGATTTTGTGAAAGAGCTCGATGCTACCCGTCCTGTCACTGCCGGATGTAATGAGCCGAATTCCGGGAACCATTTGTTTCGTTCCGGTGCATTGGATGTGATTGGCTATAATTATCATAACAAGGATATTCCCAATGTTCCGGCCAATTTCCCGGACAAGCCGTTTATCATTACTGAAAGTAATTCGGCATTGATGACTCGCGGATATTACCGTATGCCCAGCGACCGGATGTTTATCTGGCCCGAACGTTGGGACAAGCCCTTTGTCGATTCCACTTTTGCCTGTTCATCTTATGAAAACTGTCATGTGCCTTGGGGAAACACTCACGAGGAAAGCCTCAAATTAGTCAGGGACAATGATTTTATCAGCGGACAATATGTATGGACTGGATTTGATTATATTGGAGAACCTACTCCTTACGGATGGCCTGCGCGTAGTTCGTATTTTGGCATTGTTGACCTGGCCGGTTTTCCGAAAGACGTCTACTATCTGTATCAGTCGGAATGGACGGACAAACAGGTATTACATCTTTTCCCGCACTGGAACTGGACTCCGGGACAGGAGATCGATATGTGGTGTTACTATAATCAGGCTGATGAAGTGGAATTGTTTGTGAATGGAAAGTCGCAGGGAGTGAAGTGTAAGGATATTGATAACCTGCATGTAGTTTGGCGTGTGAGGTTTGAACCGGGAATGGTGAAAGTCGTTGCACGTAAAGATGGCAAAGTAGTGGCGGAAAAGGAAACCTGCACAGCCGGAAAACCCGCAGAGATTCGTCTGACTCCTGATCGTTCTGTTCTGACTGCTGATGGAAAAGATTTGTGTTTTATCACTGTGGAAGTGTTGGATGAGAAAGGAAATCTTTGTCCTAATGCTGACAATTTAGTCAATTTCACAGTAAAAGGTAATGGCTTTATCGCAGGGGTAGACAACGGAAACCCGGTATCGATGGAACGCTTTAAGGATGAAAAGAGGAAAGCATTTTATGGAAAATGCCTTGTTGTAATTCAGAATGATGGAAAACCGGGAAAAGCAGAGCTAACAGCTACTTCAGAGGGGCTTCGGCAAGCTGTGGTAAAGATCTCGGCGAAAGATTTGTAAACTGTAAATGATAATTTGATAAATGAGACTATTTTTATTGACTATATGCTTCCTGTCTGTTGGGGCAGGTACGAAGATGGTTGCCCAGGACAAGAAACAAACACCAGTTTATCTTGATGATACACAACCGATGGAGGTTAGAGTGCAGGATGCTTTGAACCGTATGACCGTAGAGGAAAAAACTCGTCTTAGCTATGCACAGGGAAAGTTCAGCTCTCCCGGTTGTCCCCGTTTGGGTATTCCTGAACTTTGGATGAGTGACGGACCTCACGGCGTACGTGCCGAAATTAACTGGAACGATTGGGGATATGCAGGATGGACCAATGACAGTTGCACAGCTTTTCCTGCGCTGACCTGCCTGGCTGCCAGTTGGAATCCTCTGTTGGCGGAGAAGTATGGAATTGCTATTGGGGAGGAAGCCCGTTATCGTGAAAAGGATGTTTTATTGGGACCGGGTGTGAATATCTATCGTACTCCACTCAACGGACGTAACTTTGAATATATGGGAGAAGATCCTTATTTAGCTTCGGAACTTTGTGTTCCTTATATTCAGGGAGTGCAGAAGAACGGAGTAGCTGCTTGTGTGAAGCATTATGCGTTGAATAATCAGGAATTATGGCGGGGACATATTGATGTGCAGCTAAGTGACCGTGCTCTGTATGAAATATATCTGCCTGCCTTTAAGGCTGCCGTAGAAAGAGGTAAGGCCTGGTCTATTATGGGAGCATATAATAAGGTGCGTGGGACCCATGCTACTCATCACAAGTTATTGAACAATGATATACTGAAAGGAGAATGGAAATTCGACGGTTGTGTCATAACGGACTGGGGAGCTGCGCATGATACTTATGAAGCTGCTATGTATGGCTTGGATATTGAAATGGGATCTTATACGAATGGTTTGACCTCGGAATCGGAATTCGGTTATGATGATTATTACCTGGGCAAGTCTTATCTGAAAATGGTTCGGGAAGGTAAGATTCCGATGGAAGTAGTGAATGATAAGGCTGCACGTGTGCTACGTCTGATTTTTCGTACAGCTATGAATCGCAGGAAGCCGTTTGGGGCACTGACTAGTGAAGAGCACTATCGCACGGCTTACGAGGTTGCAACAGAGGGCATTGTCTTGTTGAAAAATGGAACCGGCAGGAAACAACCTGCCTTATTGCCTATACCCCAAGGAAAATACAAACGTATTTTAGTGGTGGGAGATAATGCTACCCGTAATTTGATGTTAGGCGGTGGATCTTCAGAATTAAAAGTTCAGAGAGTGATTTCACCATTGGACGGTATAAAGGCCAAGTTTGGTGATAATGTGGTTTATGCACAAGGCTACACAAGCGGTCGTCCGATGTACGGTCGGGCGGATGTCATTCCGCAGGTTACTGTGGACTCTTTGCGCAATGATGCGGTGGAAAAAGCGATGAATTCGGATTTGGTGATTTTTGTAGGTGGATTGAATAAGAACCATTTTCAAGATTGTGAGGGTGGAGACCGTTTATCGTACGAACTTCCTTTTTCCCAGAATGAGTTGATAGAAGCTTTATTGAAGGTAAATAAAAACCTGGTAGCGGTGATTGTCAGCGGAAATGCGGTGGAAATGCCTTGGGTGAAGGAGATTCCTTCTATTGTCCAGTCATGGTATTTAGGTTCTGTTGGTGGAGAGGCGCTGGCTGATGTGTTGAGTGGAGAGGTGACTCCCAGTGGTAAACTACCTTTTTCTTATCCGGTGAAATTGAAGGATTGTCCGGCACATTTCTTTGGAGAAATCAGTTATCCGGGCGATAGCATCCGCCAGGAATATAAAGAAGATATTTTGGTTGGCTATCGCTGGTATGATACGAAGAAGATGCAGCCACTCTTTCCTTTTGGCTATGGCATGAGTTATACTACCTTTGAGTATGGTAAGCCTATGATGTCGGCTAAAACAATGAATGCTGATGGTAGTATAGATATTCTCGTGAAGGTTAAGAATACAGGAAAAGTAATAGGGAAAGAGATTGTTCAACTATATATTGGTGACGAAGAGTGTAGTGTTCTCCGTCCGGTTAAGGAATTGAAAGATTTCCGGAAGGTACAACTTCTTCCGAATGAAGAAAAGGAAGTAAGGTTTACGATAAAACCGGAAGTGCTGAAATTCTTTGATGATAAGCAGCATGCCTGGATCGTGGAACCAGGGAAGTTCAAAGCATACATTGCCGCCTCTTCTGCTGATATTCGTGGTACGGTGACATTCGAATACACTCAACTATAAAAGCTAATCGGTTAATACACAGCTCTTAGTGGACATATAGATACAGCATGGTAGATATATATACTCACCATCGTGTATCTATATGTCCACTATGGTGAGTATATATGTCCACCAAACTGAAAAATGATGTCTTATGATTGTTTACTGAATACCTTATTTCAGCTTCTTCTGATACTCATCCGAATTCAGTATCTCCAGCGCCTTTTGTATACTCTCATTGGTGGTATTCATTACCCGGAAATATTCGTTCATATCCCAAAGGTCACGGGCTATCAGTGCTTTAAGCTGTGTTTTGATGAGAGGGAGCGACTTCTGATATTGTTCTTCATTAAATTTCACTCCTTCTTTCTCTCCTATTTCTTTTAAAGTGGCGAGCATATTATCATCAACGACGAACTTCTCATCAAACGATTCGAATTTCTTGTATTTGTTTTTCAACTCTTTCCGGTGCCCTTCGATAAACTGCATGGTGAATTTAATCACAGCTCCTTTAGCCACCAGATTACGGTGATAATCCGTATAAAGAGTAGTATCGATAGGTACGAAATAGTCCGGCATGATACCCCCTCCGCCATAAACAGTGCGTCCTAGCTTCTTGGTTTGTACTTTCAGTGAATCCGGGAAGTGAATACTGTCAGCATTCATCAGTTCACCGTGGTTGAAACGTTCTATCAGGTCCTTGTTGTAATCGACAGTACTGTCGTACGGTTTCTGGATGGAACGTCCCGATGGAGTATAATAGCGCGCAATAGTCAAACGAATCATGGAGCCGTCCGGCAGGTCGATAGGACGTTGCACCAATCCTTTGCCGAAAGAACGGCGTCCTACGATAATTCCTCTATCCCAATCCTGCACTGCACCGCTGACAATTTCGCTGGCGGAAGCCGTATATTCATCTACTAGGATGATAAGACGTCCATTACGGAAATCTCCGTTTCCTTTGGCGTAGAAATCACTGCGTTTGGCAGTCCGTCCTTCCGTGTAGACAATCAATTCTTTTTGCCCTAGGAATTCGTTGGCAAGGTCGATGGCTGCATTCAGGTAACCTCCTCCGTTTCCTTGCAGGTCGAGAATCAGGTCCTTCATACCTTGTTTCTGAAGGCTTGTCATTGCTTTCTTGAATTCTTCGGCAGTGGTTGCTCCGAAGCGGTTGATGCGGATATAACCTGTTTTAGGCTGAATCATGTAAGAAGCATCGAGGCTAAGGATAGGTATTTTATCTCTTTTCACTGTGAACAATAAAGGATCTTGCACGCCACGACGAACGATAGTCAGGTTGACTTTAGAACCTTTCGGACCACGAAGACGCTTCATAATATCTTCCGTACTCATTTTCACTCCGGCAATGGCGCTGTCATTGACCGCAACAATACGGTCACCGGCAAGGATGCCGACTTTTTCGGAAGGTCCGTTGCTGACGGGTTGCACTACTAACAGGGTATCTTCAATCATCTGAAACTGAACTCCAATACCTTCGAAGTTACCTTGAAGAGGTTCGTTCATTTTCTTCACTTCTTCTGCGTCCGAGTAAGTAGAGTGTGGGTCGAGTTGTGCCAGCATCTTGATGATGGCTTCTTCCACCAACTTGTCTTCATCTACTTTGTCTACATAGAAATGGGAGATTGCGAACTCTGCCATCTGTAGCTTGCGCATGGCTTCAGAACCGAAATTTTGGGCCTGTAAGGCTGATACTGCCCACAGGCAAGCCAAAAGGACGTATATTTTAATCTTATTCATAACCTTACTTTATATTAATAGCCGAGTATTAACAACCGGGCACAGATACGCCTGCATCCTTCTCAACTCTCAACTTATCCTCATTCCTTTGGGAATAAACTGGCTGATATCTTTATTATAAGTCAATAATTCGCGTACAATCGTCGAACTGACGCAAGTCAGTTCCGGTTCTGTGAAGAGCAGGATGGTTTCAATGCCTGCCAGTTTGCGGTTGATGTCCGCAATCGTTTCTTCATACTCGAAATCTTTCACTGTACGGATACCGCGGACAATAAACCTGGCTCCTACTTCCTGCGCAAAATCAATGGTCAGACAGTCGTAGGACATCACTTTTATACGAGGCTCATCCTTGTAAAGCTCCCGAATCATTTCTTCTCTTTTCTCAATGGGAAAGTATGTATTCTTGTTCTCATTGATACCGATTCCTATCACGATTTCGTCCATAAAGGTGAGTGCACGTTCCACTACCGAATAATGTCCGATGGTGAAGGGGTCAAAAGTACCCGGGAATATTGCTTTTCTCATGATGCCAAATCTTCTTCTATAACCAGATTATCTATAATAAAGTTCTGTCGTTCCATGGTATTTTTACCCATGTAGAATTCAAGTAGTTCTTTCACTGCGTCTGTCTTTCGCAAAGAAACTTGCTCCAGACGCATGTCTTTACCGATGAAATGCTTGAACTCGTCCGGTGAAATCTCTCCTAAACCTTTAAATCGCGTGATCTCCGGATTCGGGCTTAGTTCGTTAATTGCATTGACACGCTCTTCTTCACTATAACAATAGATTGTTTTTTTCTTATTGCGTACACGGAACAAAGGCGTTTGCAGTATATATACGTGGCCTTTTTTTATAAGGTCAGGGAAGAATTGCAGGAAGAAAGTAATTAGCAGCAGGCGGATATGCATACCGTCCACATCGGCATCGGTTGCTACGATGACTTTGTTGTAGCGTAGTCCGTCCAAACCATCTTCTATATTCAAGGCTGCCTGAAGCAGATTAAATTCTTCGTTCTCGTAGACCACTTTCTTGGTTAATCCGAAAGAATTCAGCGGTTTACCACGTAGACTGAACACTGCTTGCGTGTTCACATCACGGCTTTTGGTGATGGAACCACTTGCAGAGTCCCCCTCGGTGATAAAGATGCAGGAGTCTTCTTCCAGTCCTTTTCCTTTCGGGTCGTTGAGGTGAATACGGCAGTCGCGCAATTTGCGGTTGTGCAGGTTTGCCTTTTTTGCACGTTCACGGGCAAGTTTGGTTACACCTGCAATGGCTTTACGCTCTTTCTCGGATTCTTGGATCTTTTGTTGTATCGCTTCGGCTACATCCGCATTCTTGTGCAAGAAGTTGTCCACTTCCTGTTTGATAAAGTCGCCTACATATTTATTGACTGTCACTCCGCCGGGAACCATATTGGTAGAACCCAGCTTCGTTTTCGTCTGACTCTCAAAGATAGGCTCTTCCACATTGACGGCAATGGCAGCAACCAGTCCGTTACGAATGTCGGTATAGTCCATATTCTTGTTGAAGAACTCCTTGATAGTACGGGCGATGTGTTCCTTGAAAGCACTCTGATGCGTACCTCCTTGGGTGGTATGCTGACCGTTGACGAAGGAGTAATATTCTTCTCCGTATTGTCCGGTATGTGTGAAGGCGATTTCGATGTCTTCCCCTTTCAGGTGGATGATCGGGTAAAGTCCCGTTGCCGTCATATTGTCGTTCAAAAGGTCTACCAGACCATTGCGCGACAGGATACGGTGTCCGTTATAGATAATGGCAAGCCCTGTATTGAGGTACGTGTAGTTACGTAGCATTGTCTCAATAAATTCAGGCTTGAAACTGTAATTCAGGAATAATGTATTATCCGGTTCGAAGAAGATGTAAGTTCCGTTTTCTTCTTCGGTATTCTGCGTCTCATCGGTCAGCAGGTTTCCTTTTGAGAAAGTGGCGATACGTACTTTGCCGTCGCGGTAACTGCGTACCTCGAAACGGGAGCTCAAGGCATTGACGGCTTTCACACCGACACCGTTTAGTCCGACACTTTTCTTAAATGCCTTGCTGTCGTACTTACCACCGGTGTTCAGCATGCTGACGGCTTCGATGAGTTTTCCCTGCGGGATGCCTCGTCCGTAGTCGCGTACGCTGACACGGAGGTTTTCTTCAACGGTAATCTCGATTTTCTTACCGGCTTGCATTTTGAACTCGTCAATACTGTTGTCAATTACTTCTTTCAGGAGGACATAGATTCCGTCTTCGGCATGTGCACCGTCGCCCAGCCTTCCGATATACATACCGGGGCGTGTGCGTACATGTTCCATGTCACTTAGGTGACGGATGTTGTCGTCAGTGTACTCTACTGCATTGTTGTTGTCTACAGGTATCAATTCGTTCTCTTCCATAGCTGTTTTTTTATTTTATCTCTTTGATGAACGCACGGCGGCGCTTATGTTGTTGAGTCTCAAAGTAATCCCATTGTGCCTGAACTTTTCCGTTCAGTTCCAGTTCGGGGTTGCTTTCCGCAAAGATAAAACCTAATTTTTGATAAACTGGAATTAAATCGGAAAATAACAAAGCGTTAACACCTTTGTTTTGATATTCCGGTTTCACTGCAACGAGTAGCAGATCAAGCATTTTGGCACGGCGTTTCATAAATAGTGCCTTTAACAGATAGAACCATCCGAGCGGCAACAGACGCCCGTGTGATTTCTGTAAAGCCTCGGCGAGAGATGGCATGGAGATACCTACACAGACCAGTTCGTCATTGGCATCAGTAATCAGTGTAACCATCCGTAAGTCAAGGATCGGCAGATACATTTTCACGTATTGGTCGATTTGCCGCTGTGTCAACGGAGAATAGCCATAAAGAGGACTATATGCTTCATTCATCAGCTCGAAAATCTTCTGTCCGTAGTCTTTGGCTATTTTTCTTCCGGAAGTATATTTCTTTATCTTGAGGTTATATTTTCGTTGGATCAGTTCGGAGATACGTTTATGCTTGTCGGGAATGGCATCCGGTATGTAGATTTTGTATTCCACCCAGTCGGCGTCTTTCTCGAAGCCTAACTTTTCCATGTGTACAGGATAGTACGGGTGGTTGTAGATAGTAGCCATGGTACTAAGTTGGTCGAACCCTTCAACTAACATACCTTCCGCATCGAAATCAGTAAATCCGAGAGGACCGGCAATGTGAGTCATGCCTCGTTCTTTTCCCCATTCTTCCACCGTTTTGATGAGTGCGGATGATACTTCGGGATCGTCGATGAAGTCTATCCATCCGAAACGAACGTTTTTACATTCCCACTTCTCGTTCGCCTGATTGTTGATGATTGCAGCTACACGTCCTACTATTTTATCGTCCCGGTATGCGAGGAAATAATCTGCTTCACAGAATTCGAATGCTGCGTTTTTCTTCTTGTTGAAGGTGTTGAGCATGTCGTCATAGAGGTCAGGCACAGAGTAAGGGTTACCCTTGTACATTCTGTAATTGAAACGGATAAATTTCTTAAGTTCTCTCTTTGTGGAGACTTTCTTGATTGTAATAGCCATATCTCGTATTTATGATTTGAGCAGGCAAAGATACGTGATAATCTTTAAATTACAACGTGTGGGGTGGCAAAAACTGTATCTATATAATTTTAGTGCTTATGTACCATTTGAGTTTATGCATTATGATAGTGAAGAGGGAGTTTACTTCGATGAAAAGCAATAAACATTACCCGCAAAATCACAAACAATCATCTTATTCCCGGATACGGCTACGGTTGAAAATATAGGCGCTCCAATGTGTCGTTTATCTTTTATAATTCCTGTAGTTTGGTCGATGGCATATAGATAACCGTCGGAAGCTCCGATGTAGACAATTCCTTGTGATGCAACAGGACTTGTTTCAACTCCGGCTTGCGGAGTGGTGGAATAAGGAGCAGTATATACAAGTGAAGGTGACGTTTCTGCTTTCCATTTATTGAAAAGTGTAGATTTGTCCAATGCGAAAACTCCCCGGTCGGCAGTACCGAAAATGATTTCCTGTTCGGTGATGAGTGGGGTGGATGTAACATCCAGATTGGCTGATAACTCTTTTTGTTGCAATACTTTTCCGGTTTGTGGCTTTATTGTGAAGAAGCTCTTGGAAGAGATAATCCATAATTTCCCGTTTTTATAGACAGGAGAGGCTCCCCGGTTGCCAAGTCCGTTATCAGATAGTTTCCAGAGTTGCTTTCCTGTGTGGATATCATTGCCGTATAAACCTCCCCATTGGGTTCCGCTGACTAATACATCTCCGGCAATAGTGAGTGTTGTAGTAGAACCTTCCCGCTGTTTCCAGTCCTTGTTAATCCATATCGTTTGTCCTGTTTTTAGGTTGTAGGCAGATAGTCCGGCGCCGATTCCGGCATAGACCACTCCTTTGCCTACTGTCAAGCCTTCAGTCAGATAGGGATAGCTGTCCAAATTAATAGATTGTTTCCAGAGTAATTTCCCTGATTCACTGTCTAAGGCATAGAGGTTGCAGGAGGCGTCTTGAGCCACTACAATTCCATTTTCACAGGCTATTGTGTTCTTAACAGAATTTGCAGTACGGAATTTCCACAACAGTTTGCCGGAATTAAAATCAAATGCGCAGATAAATGTGTTCAGTGATACATTATCGTCGGTGGTAGCGATAAATACTTTCTGTCCGGCGATAATGGGAGAACACATAAAAATGTTACTGCCTGTATTAGCTGTCCATTGTAATTGCAGGGGGAGCTTGATTTGAGAGTTGTTGACTCCGCCGGAGTGTGCTGCGTTTTGAAGTAATGTATTCCAGTCTTCACCTGCAATAGTGGATAATTTGAAGTCCTTTTGATAGATAAACTGGCTGGTAGCAGTCACTTTCTTTCCGTTGCTGAAGAATGAAGTCACTGTAAGATTTAGTTTTTTCCCCATTTCATTGGCTGGCATTTGAATGTTTCCACTCCAATTCCATTCAGTACGGGAGGCTAGATCGCCTTTTGCTATTTCTTGATTATTTTCCGAATCGCTTAGGATATAAGAAACGTGAGACGTTTTTGCCTGCGAATAATATGTATTGACGGAAACAGGAAGCTGATCTTCAGTGATGGTGCAGGCTGCGGCCGTCTGATTATTCATCGGAGAGACTATTGCGATTTGTGGCTCGATGAAAGCATATCGCAGTTGGGTGGTGATATTGTCGTTTGCGTCTACTTTTATTTCTCTAAAAGAAGAAGGGGAGTGGTCAATGCCTCCTTTATCCAATGTGCCGGTACAGATTGTATAAATCCCATTTTGGTTGCGGACATAGTTGTAATGCATGTGTCCGTAGATTTGGGCTTTGGTATTGAAAGAACGAAAATCAAGCAGATGATCGTCATCTGCTTTAAAGACGAAAGAGTCATTTGGAGTAAATAAGTCGTGATTGAAAAGGATAAGTGCCTGGTCTTTTTTTATGAGAGCAAGATCGTTTTTTAGCCAGTTGTATACATCTTTTTGGGTATAGTTGGTCGGGTTATCTCCGTGGTCGATTGGGGTGACTACATAATGAACGTTACCTATATCAAATGAATACCATGTCGGACCATAGAGAGATTCGTAAAGCTCTTCGCCATAGTTGCCTTTCACTAAGTCATGATTACCGATGCAATAATAAACAGGACAATCCATTGTTTGTGCGTTTACCACTTGATTGTGGATGGTGAGTCCCGGTTCGTAGCAGATATCTCCGGTGTGAATGAGGAAGGCAGGCTTCTCATTGTGAATGTATTGCTGGAGATCGGTTACCCAACGCCCCATTCCACCCGTCACTTCGGTGTCGGTGATTTGCACGAAAGAATGTTTTCTGGGTTTTGTCCGCTCGCTTTCAGTTAAGATAAAATCGTAGCTTTTTCTGTTCTCTTTGGTAGAAAGGTAGAATTGTTGTGTTTCAAATCCCGTGGGAGTTGTAATACTTATGAATCTTGTTTTCTCGAATCCCGGCAAAGAGAACCGACCTTTCTTATCTGTTTTTACTACGTTCAATCCATCTGTTACCATAACTCCCGCTAGCGGCTTATCGCCTTTATCAACTATGCCCGATTGATTAGTGTCGACAGAAACTGTTCCCTTAAATTGAGCGCATAGAGGCAGATATAGTAAAAATGATACCAGAATTACAGATAGTCTTTTCATGGTCGGTTCTCAATTTTTAGTGTGTTAAGCTAATTATTCCTTATTTTGTTTTAGTTGTTTTATTTCTTCATTGTATCTGATTTCTTCTTTACACAGAGGCTTGTACCAAGTCTTTCTTAGTATCAAGGTCGTAACCAGAAGCAATGCAATAGAGCTCCAGAGCCCCAGTTGCTGGCGGACCACGAGATACATTGGGATAATGGTAAGGCTGCATTGCCACACAATGCCGATTGCCACGTTGAATGCGTCTCTTTTGAAGTTGCGGTTTGGCTGGATATGAGGGTAACGGGCCAATGCTTTTTCTTCAATCGGCTTCCACCATCCCCATGGGCGTACACGGGTGTAGAAGTTGATGAGCGTCTCTTCGTCTGTTGGAGGTGCGCTATAGGTTCCTGCGATGCATCCTATCAGGGAAACTCCGAACAGTACGGGGAAGAAATAGAGTACCCATGCGTCGGGAACAGTGAACTTCATGACGATGGCTGCTATTACTCCGGCGGTCATTCCCCAGAAATAGCCTTCACCATTGAAGCGCCACCAATGCCATTTCAGTACGTTGGCCGCGATGTATCCTCCGAAGAGTGCTCCAACAATCCATTGGAATATTTCATTGATGTCTTTCAGGAAGAACCCTATGACAGTGCTGATAACTACTACTGCGACAGAAATAATATAGCTACTGCGTATTTGTGTTTTCACACTCGCTTTCGGATTGATATATTTCAGATAAATATCATTCACGATATAAGCCGGTGCGGCATTAACAGTGGACGCAAAAGTCGACATGAAAGCTGCCAGTAGTCCGGCTAGTAGGATTCCGGCTAATCCTACAGGTACGTAACGTGTGATTAGATGGGGGAGGATGGTTTCAAAATCCGTTCGTGTCACTTCCATTTGTGTCAGACCGCCATCTTCTTTAAAGAAGTAGATAGCCAGCAGAGCAAATCCCATAATCATCAGGTAGCGGGGGATTAATAGTACGACTGATACGGAACCGCTCATCATAGCCGCTTCTTTGGGGGATTTGCAAGATAGAATTTTCTGCATATCATAGTTGGGCGCCGGTCCTGCCATACTCATAAATATTCCTTTGAGCAAGGCCATCATGACGAAGATGCTAATCAGGCTATATGGTTCATTCGCCATCCGTTCCGTCAAGAGGCTCATCCGGCTGCTCCAGTCGATATCCAGCGTCCATCCGAAGAAAGGAGAGTCCCAGCCGGCCGGAACGAAAGAATGAATCATGTCCGGCGCTACCATTTGCATTCCGATAACAACAATTACGATACCTGCCACTGTCATAATCAGGAACTGCACAACGTCTGTCCATACAATACTCAACATTCCTCCGAGCATTACATAGAAAGTAGCGATTGTGGTAAAGAAAATACCATATACATGAGGAACATATTCTGCAGGCACATTGAAAGGAATGAATGGAGATACTACTTCCCAGGGGATGAATATCTCCATAAATTTACCAATACCTATGAATCCATAACTTAAAAAACCGAGTACGCTAAGTAATGCAAAGATGATAACAATCGTATGTGAAAGAGTCGATCCTTTACCTTTACCGAAACGTGTCTTAATCCATTCCGCTCCGGTGAGTACATTGGAACGACGTAACCACACGGACAGATAAACCATTAGAAAGATTTGGTTGAATACTGGCCACAACCAGGGAATCCAAAGGCTTTTGAATCCGTAGGCAAATGCCCAATATACCATCAACATGGTTCCTGTGATGTCAAACATTCCGGAAGCATTGGAGAGTCCGAGCATATAAAATGGCAATGATTTCCCTCCCAGGAAATAAGAATCCATATTTTGGGCAGCCCGTTTCTTCAGGATAAGTCCGATGACAATCATGGCAATGAGATAGGCACAAATGATGAGAATATCGATTTCGTGTAGTTTCATATCGTTATTTCGATTAGGTTTTTATATATCATTATTTTATTTGATGCAAAAGTAGGGCGAAAGTAGTGGGGAAACAAATATTATTTTAACTCATTCTGATACTATATTAATATATCTGTGTTTACTTCAACTTTGGTTTTCCTTTGAAAAGTCGGTTTTCCCCTGTATAAACGATAAGATATGCGATTTTATCGTTTATAAAAAGGAATATTGTTGAGGCCTCAATCTTATGAATAAAATGAAAGAACCAGAAAAAGCACGCCATTGTCAAATTCCGGAAGGAATGGCGATGGTGTGCTTTCCATATTGAAAATTCAGTTACTATACTTTCACCTTATTAGCTTCTATCAGTTGATAAATATTTTCTACGGACGTAGCGGATCGAAGTTTATCTTCCGGAGTATGCAGGCAATAATCTACAAGTCGTTCGATTGTAGAGGTAGCTACATGCATCCGTGTATCTGAAGAAGCATAATAGATGTAGACCGTTCCGTCTTCATCTGTAATCCACCCGTTCGAAAATAATACGTTGGAAACGTCTCCGATTCTTTCTTCTTCTACGGGTGCCATGAAGTAACCTCCTGGTTGGGCAATCACTTTATTGGGGGCATCTAAAGAGGTCATGTACAAATACAACACATACCTGAGTCCTGCTGCGCAAGCACGGACTCCATGCGCGAGGTGCAACCATCCCTGTGGCGTTTTGATAGGATGAGGCCCTTCACCGTTCTTCACTTCTTTGATGGTGTGATAATAACGTTGTTCTACCACCGTCTCTTCTTTAACTATTGCATGAGTGATATCATCTACTAGTGCCCAGCAAATTCCTCCACCAGTGCCTGCTTCAATAAACCCGTCTTGAGGGCGGGTGTAAAGCGCATATTTCCCTTTGACAAACTCCGGATGGAGTACCACATTGCGTTGCTGGCTTTTAGAGATAAGATTAGGCAGACGCTCCCAATTTCTTAAGTCCTTGGTGCGTATGATGCCTGCTACCGCAACGGCAGAAGTCAGATCTCCGGCGGCTGCGTCCGGATCTTTGCTTTCCGAACAGAAAATGCCGTATATCCATCCGTCCTCATGCTGGGTAAGGCGCATATCGTAGACATTCGTTTCTTCCGGGTATAAGTCGGGAAGCTGGATTGGATATTCCCAAAAACGAAAATTATCTATCCCATTCGGACTTTCGGCTATGGCGAAAAACGACTTACGGTCGTAACCTTCCACTCGTGCCATAATGAGATATTTTCCGTTATATTTGATAGCTCCTGCATTGAATACAGCGTTAATACCGAAACGTTCCATCAAAAAAGGGTTTGTTTCCGGATTAAAGTCATATCTCCATTCGAGTGGAGTATGGGCTGCCGTCAGAATAGGATATTTATAGCGTTCAAATATGCCATTGTTGGATCGTATTCTTTTATTTTCACGTGAGATGAGCGTTTCATATTCTTCTGTAAGAATACGTAATCTGTTATCATATCTATTCATATCTGTTCAAAATTTATAAAAAGAGACTGATTACAATACAGATAGTAATAAGGAATATACTGTGTTGTAAGGACAGTCTCTTTTTATGTTGGTCACTTCAAAAGTATGGGGGTACTTCCGAAATACATGTGTGTCAAGTTTATAAATTATTCTTTGGTTATAAAATAGGAACGTACAGTGTATCCGGGCTCCAGGAAACTCACCCAATACCAGCCGTCTTCTACTTTATCAATCCGGCAATCTTCTATCGGATATCCTACATTCTTGTCTACTGCGTTTCTTGTCACCTTATAAAGTGTTGCATTCGTCTTGCTGCCTACTCCCAAATCGCCGGTAAACTGAACCGCGTAACCGGATGCGGATGAAGTTGTCGAACTCTTAACAAGCAATTGCGACAAGTTGAAATCCGCCGAATGCATTATTTCTCCTACTTTTGAAGTAGAAAGGCTTTGGTAAGAATAAGAACCTGCCAGCATATAGCGATATGACGGGTTCTCCAGGTAAGGATCGTCAATAGCGGTAATGGTCACTTCTATCTTTTCACCGTCCTGGTCGGCGATAGTGACTTTGTTGTTGTAACGGTATCTTTTAAGTCCTTCAATTATCACTTCTGTACCGTCTTCAGACATGGAGCATTTCAGGTAAGTTGCAGAACCGCCTGCTGTGCAGGTATATCCACCATTGCCATCCAGGATTTTGATAGTAGCCGGAGTGCCGATAACTAAGTAAGGGATATTTTCACTATTGTCGACTACCATTCTCTTTTTCACTTTTACGATGAGTTCTGTCGTTTTGTCCCGTCTGTCTTTTACGGTGAAAGTGGCAGTACCCGGAGCCAGCGATTCAATTTGAATCTGCCCTTTATCATTTATCGCAGCCTTTGCTATTGATGGATTATCAACAGTGATACTGTATCCTCCATTGCCTGTATAGACCTCTATGGTCTTGTCTTCATTCGGATACATAACTGTAGAAGATACTTTCAGAACCAAGTCTACCAATTGGTCAACAATTACTTTTACGTTGGTTGACATCCTGGCCCAGTCGGTAATAGTCACATTTGCGTCACCGGCTTTCAAACCTGTCACTTGTATTTGGTCATTGTCGATTGTAGCGGTAACCACATCTTCGTTCGAACTGGTAACCTTGTAGTTACCGTTTCCCTGAATAATCTGAATCACTCCTTCTGCTTTTTCATCTAGATTGATTGTCAATTCCTGCTTGTCCGCAACCAGATTGGCATAGGACGGATCATCTTCACTGCAACCGGAGAACAAATTGACGGCTGCAAGCAGGAATCCTGCTATATATAATCGATTCTTTTTCATGATATTCTAGTATTATTTTGACTATTATTCTGCTGCAATATCTTTTATCTTACCAGTAACTGTCACCACACTGAGCTTGGGAACCGTAATGGAACGTAACCCGCTTAAAGAAGGATTGAACTTCTTGCGCTGCCATTTTACGTCTTCGCTGGATGTGTATGCAATCATGTTCTGAAAACTTTTTCCTTCAATCTCAACTAAAGTGGAGAATGACTCCTTCTCCGAACTGTTCACTAATACGATGGTATAAGTATTATCCTTAACATAAGCTGACATCAGAAGTTCTGCAGGGAATTGATTCTCTTCAGAAGGAATAGCCTCAACATCTACACGATGACTGCCGGCTTCGATGAATCTGGTGAACTGCCCGTATGTATAATAGCGGGGGACTCTGTAGTAGGTAGTGCCCGGTATGGCTTCTTCCAACTGGATAAGGTTCTCGCCTGTCGTGCTGCAAGGACGGGCTCCGGCCCACCAGATATAAGCATTTACATTAGCTTGTGCCAGATAGTAATGGAAGTTTCTTGCCCATTTCATGGCATCATTCCAGTCCTCCGAACGTTTTAAGTTGTCACAGTTCTCGGTCATCCATACAGGAATATTGGCATTAACTGCTTCATCGAAAGGTAAGATATTATCTAAATTGGACATACTGTATCCGTGTCCGGCCGCTATGACGTTGTCATTTGCCAATGAAGCTTCGCTTTCCAGACATTTCTTGAAGAACTGATTGGATGCAGTGAGGAAAGACGAGTAACTTGCTTTCCACCATGAGGAACATTCTCCCATTATAATCTTTTTATCATTATATCCGGCCGCGTCCAGAGATTTCCGGAAAGTGTTATGGCTGAAATCTGCCAATTGTTCAGGAGTCCATTTACAAGTAGACCATGCAGTGAAAGTATTATCAGGTTCATTGGTAGGTGATAAGCCATAAATGTTTATTCCGAATTTCTTTTCGTATTCTTTGACGAAGTCTATCAGATAATTGGCGTAATCTTCATAATGAATAGCTTTCAGAGAGCCACCGGAGTTGCTGTCTTTATCTTTCCATTTTTTAGGTGGACTCCATACGGAGAACATATACTTCATGCTTTTATGCTTTCTGGATAGATAGTCCACCAGCCACATCTGGCCTAGCTGTACCTGTTCGGCACATTCCGCACCGTGATATTTGAACCAATAGTTGTTCATGTATTTAGGTTCGTCGGCAGGCAGGTTGAAGTTACGGTCCATGCCAAATTCTATTTCACCCGTGACGTCGTCCTGATAGTGCGGGAATACTTCTCCACGGAATATGTTTAGCTTCAAGCCATTGTCACCGAATAGGTCTGCCATAACGGCATCTCTGTGGTTATTGTTCCAGATACGGTGAGACCATTCTGCAAAACCACATCCAAATCCGTCAATCATCTGATGCTGATGTCCTTCGCCGATAGACATCCTCACAACAGACGTTGTTGTAGGCTCTGTCGCAAAACCATCATCCTCGTCCGACTCTTCCACGGGATCCGGGATGTATACATCACCATGGCTCAGGCTACCGTCTTCACAAGAATATCCTATAAATAAGAGTAAGGATACGAATAATAGTGCATATATTTTTTTCATAATTTTTCTGTTATAAGTTATTGGAAAGATTATTTCCATAAATCTATTTGTTGCATTGCAGAGTTGTTGTTCAATTCGCCTGTCGGAATCGGATAATACCTGTTCCTTTCCTGAAAATTGTCTGCCCCTTGCTTGTCATTTGCTTTGAGGATTGTTTTGATTTCATTGGTTGTGTACCAACGTTTCAGGTCGTCAAACCGGTGCCCTTCTCCGAAAAATTCGAGTAAACATTGATGTTCGATCTGATCCATAAGCTGATCCTGGGTGAATGTTTTGTCTGCCAGTCCGGCTCTTTCGCGGATAAGTTTCAGGGCATAGCTGGCACCTGTCACATCGTTTGTTTTGGCGCAAGCCTCGGCATACATAAGCAGTACTTCTGCAAAACGCATGACACGTACATTGTTGGCTTTTCCTTCTTTGTTTCCCATATTGTCTGCCGCTTCGTCGTTTACATAATAGGCAGTGTATTTCTTCAGAAGGAATTTACCGTCACCCATGCTGAAAGTTGGAGCACCGCCGGCCATTTTACCGGCATTGCCTTCCCACAGTTTCTCCATGGAATAATTTCCGCCGTACCAGCTCTCGTTCTTCACAACATCGCCAAGTGCTTCGGGGTTAAAGAACAGACTGGGATACATACGTTTGTCAAACTTGGTATCGGCTCCCGCAGGGCGTTCTTCAGAAATGAACTGCCCGACAATAAATGAAGTCGGCATGATTTTTGCCCAGCCACCGGAGTTTACCGGGCCGATGAATTGCGGAATAGAACTTCCTAAGTTGATGCCGCTTTCATTCCCCCACGTCAAGTCGCCGTCGCTGCTGTATTGCAATTCGAAAACAGATTCTTCGTTGTTTTCTTTGGCAGTAGTGAAATTCTCCGCGAAGTTTTCCATTAGGTTATAACGTCCCGGATAATAAGGCGCTTTTAATAATAAATCCAATTGAGCTTTAGCTTCCGGATATTTATGCTGTGTCAGATATACCTTTGCCAGCATAGCGATAGCAGCTCCTTTCTCAATACGTCCTTTTTCATCTGCTACACGGGTGACGGGCAGGTTGCATTTGATGGCCTCTGTCAAGTCATCTTCCGCTTGTTTCCAGAGTACCGCTTCGCTGGCTGCCGGTTTGTTCGGCTCGTCCTCATTAGAAGGAATGATACGCAGGGGCACTTCTTTGTAGTTATTAACTAACAGGAAATATTGATAACCTCTCAAAAAAAGTGCCTCACCTTTAATCATGGAACGGTCTTCTTCGGTGATTCCTGTAGCCGGTACATTGTCAATGTATCTTAGTACAACATTTGCGCGCTGTACTCCTGTAAAGAGTGCGCCATAAGGATCATTTCCCGTAGTCGGTGAGTTTTGGAAATTAGCGATAGCCCACATGCCCGGTTCTTCATTAGTGATTGTGAAGATATCGTCTCCACGTCCATTCAGGTTTAGCCAACCGTCAAAAGCCCCAAAATAACCATACATCTGGTACTTGATAGGAGAATATGCGGCGGCAAGAGCGCTCTCGGCATCTGCCTTGTTTTTCCAGAAGTTATCCCCCGTGAAATGATTGGGATCTTTCAGATCCAGAAAGCTGGATTCATTGCACGAACTAAGTATTCCTGAAAGAAGGACTGCCATGCATATATATGATAACCAATTTTTTTTCATACTATATTCAATTATACGTGTTAGTTCTTTCTTATAAATTCACTTGGATACCAAAAGAGAATGTACGTGGGAGCGGGTAACGTCCCTGGTCGATTCCTCTTGTGAATACATTGTAAGTGGTACCTAGATCTACACCGCTTTCACCGAGGTCGGGCGTGTAGCCGGAGTATTTGGTTAACGTAAAGAGATTTTCTATGGAAGTATAGATTCTCACATTTTCAAGCTTGATCTTTTTTAGCAACTGTTTGGGTAATGTATAACCGATATCGAGTGTTTTCAAACGTATGTATGAACCGTCTTCGAGCCATCTGTCGGTATAAGCCCATTTGTTGTCCGCACCGTCGGTAACGGAGAAGCGGGGCATGTCGGTATTCTGGTTGTCGGGTCTCCACGAGTTAGCCAGCGTCGTACTGTAGTTACCGTTGAAGTTTCCTGATTCCAGGCGATAGCGCGGGTAGTTATAGATTTTATTTCCTACCGTACCGTCAAAGAAGAGGTTAAAGTCGAAATTATTCCAGTCTCCACCCAGTCTCAGGCCGAAAGTCATATCGGGGAACGGGCTGCCTACATCATGCTGGTCGTCGGTGGTTATTGAGCCATCGCCATTCCAGTCTTTGTAACGTACGTCGCCTACTTGGGCGCCCGGCTGAATCAGTTTGCCATCGGCTGTTCTATAGTTCTCAATTTCTTCTGCACTGCGGAAAATACCATCTGTTTCAATTAAGTTAAAATAAGACATGGCATGACCTTCCTGGAACATATTGATACCACGTCCGCCCTGACCATGCGCCGAATAACCGGAGATAGTCATATTGTCACCACCTGTAGATATTTTGATAACTTCGTTCTTGTCCGTGCTGATATTAGCCCCTACATAGTAGTTGAACTTATCTTTAATAGAACCACGGTAGTTCACCGCAAACTCGAAACCTTTATTACGTATTTTTCCTGCATTCTGTATCGAGAATCCGCTGATACCGGCAGAACCGGCGTAGGGGATAGGAAGTAGTACATCATTCGTGTTTTTCACATAAGCATCTGCTGTCATTGTCAGTCGTCCGTTCAGTAGGCTAAGATCTAAACCGATGTTGTAAGTCTCTGTATTTTCCCAAGTCAGGTTAGTCGGAGATACGGCGTTTACATAGGGCATTTGTCCGAACCAGATATTGTTGCCTTGAAGATAGTTCATACCACTACCCACCACACTGATAGTCGGGTAATAATTGTCCCCAATTTCCTGATTACCCAGTTTACCGTAGCTGGCACGAATCTTTAGTTGGTCGAATACATTCTCTAATGGCTTGAAGAATTTTTCGCGATTGATGTTCCAGCCTACAGACACGGATGGGAAACTACCATACTGATGTCCTTTGCCGAAGCGTGAAGAACCGTCCCGACGAATAGATGCGGAGAATAAATAACGGTCATCATAAGAGTACATAACACGTCCGAAGAGAGAAACCAGTGCCAATTCTTTGAGATTGCTGGAAGCGCTCATGGTGGTTGTGTTACCTGTCATCGTCTCAATAAACTGCGGAATGTCGGAGTTGCTTCCGTTCAGGCCGTAATGTTTGTCTTTTTGGGCGGAATAACCGGCTAACAAAGAAATATTGTGTTTGCCGAAGACTTTATCGTAGTTCAGGGTGTTTTCTATTACCCATGAATCGTATGTGGATGAACCTTCTTTTAAGTCGGGAGCATCATTCTTCCCAAAAGTTCCCAAGTCATATATACCCGTATAGGTACGTGATTTGGTATGGTCCTTTCTGATACCTACGTTAAACTTATATTTTAAGTCCTTAATGATTTCGGCTTGCAGGTAAGCATTCAGGAAAATTCTGGTGCTTTCGTTAGTGTTGTCTATTACATTAGAGTATCCTAGAGGATTCGGCAGGTTGATATTGGCAGAAGTACCCCATCCGGTTGCATTGGTCGGATCATATACCGGAACTACTGAAGGGAATTGCAAGATACCGAACATTGTATCCTGATCAATATTACCTTTTCCTTGAGCCAGGCGAACAATCATAGACTGTCCGATAGTTAGTCGGTTATTCAGGAAAGAATAGTCGCTTTTCAGGCGGATGTTATAAGACTCGTGGTCGGTATTGCGCAGGATACCTTCTTTGTTCAGGTAGCTTATAGATGCGCTATAGGCTCCGGTTTTAGAACCGCCGCTGATGGTTGCGTTGGCCTTGTAGGTCATGGCTGTATTCAGCATGACATCCTGCCAGTCTGTTCCTTCTCCGACGAAAGGAACTGCACCCGTTTCAGCTCCGAAGCCGTCACCAGCCAATTTATAGTAACGGGCAAAGCGGCTATATTCTTCTCCATTGAAAACATTCAGCTTTTTAGGATTATGGCTGATACCTGTAAAGAGGTTGATGTCCAGTTTGGTAGGAGTGTCTTTGCGACCGCTTTTAGTCGTGATAAGGATGACGCCACCTGCCGCGCGTGAACCGTAGATAGCTGCTGAGGCGGCATCTTTCAATACCTCAATAGACGTGATGTCGTTAGGATCGACCATACTGATGTCACCAAATGATCCGTCGATTACATAAAGCGGGTCATTATTAGATAATGAACTGATACCACGTACATTGATCGTCATGCTTCCATTGGGGTCACCGCTGGAACTTGCCACTGATACTCCGGGAATCTTTCCTTGTAAGGCTGTTGCGGCATTGGAAGCCACCTGTCCGTTAAGCTCTTTTGCGCTGACTGAGCCTACAGCACCCGAAAGATGACTTTTCTTTACTGTACCATAACCGATCACTACCACCTGCTCAAGAGCGATATTGTCTTCTTCCATTGTGACATTGATTGGGGCTCCGGATGTAACAGCTCTTTCTATTTGTTTCATACCTATTGTTGAGAATACTAGTGTATTCCCTTTGCCTGCTTTGATGGAGTATTTACCATCTGCATCTGTTATTGTGCCGGTGTCTTTGTCTTTAACTCTTACCGTGACTCCAGGTAAAGGTTCATTTGTCGTAGCTTCTGTTACTACTCCTTTCACTTCAATGTCTTGGGCTGCTAGTGGAATACTAGCCATGCAGAGAAATAAGAATAGTAAGAAATGAATTTTTCTTCTCATAATTTATTGCATTAGATTTATAACTCTAGTTCAATTATCAATCGATCCATGGAAATTTCAACTGATAATCGTCTGATGCAAAAGTAGAGGATAATGGCATGTATGGCAAATATTATTTTAGCCGCTTCTGATACAATTTTGCTTCTTGTTTTCTTGTGTAATTAATTGTTGATTAAGAACTCATACCTTGTAAGTGAAGCCCAAATATTCTGTTTATAAGCTATATAGGCTTTGCTTATTATGTTTGTGCAACCAGTATATTGTATATTTCTGTCTTTTTTATTATATTTAAAAAAGGAATTGTGGTATTATAAGAAAGAAATATGGTATTATTATATTTGAATAAATGATACTATTTTGCTATCGATTGTTTGAATATTACTTCTATTGTTCTGTTTCGTATAAGAAATAAGATAGCTATATTGGTTTATTCTATAACTTATAAGAAATAAAAAAGAGAGGAAATAATTCCCTATTTATACCCTGCAATGCGCACTTTTGATAAGCGTTATTTCACCTGCAATACGCACTTATCTATGTCGGTTTGTGTCCTGCTTTATAAGAAGCCCGTCATTGACGTGGAATTTGTCAATGACGGGCAACTAATACTGCTCAAGTATTGAGCTCACATTACCTTAAAAATAAACCTGTTCTGCCATTACATATTTGTTAGCTTCTATGAGCTTGCAAATGTTTTCTACAGAAGCAGCAGAGCGTAAACCGTCTGCCGGGGTGTGAAGACAATAATCTATCAGCCTGTCTACGGTGGAAGTTGCTACGTGCATGCGGGTATCGGAAGATGCGTAATAGATATACACTGTTCCGTCCTCGTCTGCAATCCACCCATTCGAGAAGAGCACATTGGAGACATCACCTATTCTTTCCTCATCTACCGGAGCTATTAAGTATCCACCCGGCTCAGCGATTATCTTTGTCGGATCTTCCAGAGATGTCATATACAGATAGAGCACATAACGCAGTCCGGCAGCGCAAGCACGTACACCGTGGGCGAGGTGCAACCATCCTTTGGGGGTTTTGATAGGATGGGGACCTTCGCCATTCTTTACCTCTTTTATTGTATGGTAATGACGGTGGTTTATAATGATTTCTTCTTTCACTTCTGCATGGGTAATGTCATCTATAAGCGCCCAGCCAATACCTCCTCCGTTGCCGGCGTCGATAAAGTTATCCTGTGGACGGGTGTACAGTGCATATTTGCCATTAACAAATTCCGGATGTAATACAACATTGCGTTGCTGACTTTGGGAAATCAGGTTTGGCAGCCGTTCCCAGCTTTTTAAGTCTTTAGTACGCACGATGCCTGCTTTGGCTATGGCGGAAGACAGGTCGCCTGGTGCAGCGTTCGGGTCAAGACTCTCGCTACAGAAGATTCCATAAATCCAGCCATCTTCATGGGTCGTCAAACGTATGTCGTAGACGTTTGTTTCACTTGGGTCTGTGTCCGGCAAATGTATCGGGTATTCCCAAAAACGGAAGTTGTCTATGCCATTCGGACTTTCGGCAATGGCGAAGAATGATTTTCGGTCGTTTCCTTCTACACGTACTATTATTAGATACTTTCCATTCCATTTGATAGCTCCCGAATTCATGGTGGCATTTACTCCGATTCGTTCCATTAGGTATGGATTTGTTTCCGGATTCAAATCATAACGCCATTCCAAGGGAGTATGAGCAGCTGTCAGGATAGGATATTTATAGCGCTCGAATATTCCATTTTCGGAAAATATCATCTTATTTTTACGTGAGATAAGTGACTCATGTTCTTTTTTTAGAATATGAAGTCTATTATTGTATCTATTCATATCAATTCAACATATTAAGAGATAAAGATTTGCAGTCCATTTCCCTTGCATCTTCTTGACAAGATAAAAAGAAACTGTTCACAATGCAGATAGACATGAAATGCATACTGTGTTGTACGAACAGTTTCTTTTTATGTTTTATCATTCTAAAAGTATGGGGGTGCTTTTAAACGGATATGTCAAGTTTATAAATTATTGCTTAGTGATAAAGTAAGAACGAACGGTGTAACCGGGTTCCAAGAAGCTAACCCAATACCAGCCATCTTCTACTTTATCTATTTTACAGTCTTCTATTGAATAGGCAACATTTTTATCTATTGCATTTTTAGCAACTTTATAAAGTACAGCATTGGTCTTTGCTCCTTCTTCAAGATTACCGGTAAATTGGACTGCAAATCCGGAAGCATAACTTCCTGTACTCTTTATTGTTAGTAGCGAAATATTAAGTTCTTCAGAATAAATAGCTTCACCAACTTTTGCTGTAGAAAGATACTGATAAGCATAAGAACCAGCTATTAAGTAACGATAACTTGGATTTTCCCAATAAGGTTCATCAATAGTCTTGATATGAATGTCAATGGATTGTCCTTCTTTGTCCTTGATGGTGATTGCTTTATTGAAATAGTTTCTTTTCAATCCTTCAATAATAACTTCTGTTCCATTTTCTGCCATCGTACATTTGAGATAGGATGAGGAGTAGTTGGGGGGAGTGCAAGTATATTCACCATTTCCATCCAAAATTTTAATCGTAACGGGTTCGCTTGTTATTAGATAAGTAATATCTTCACTATTATCTACTACCAGCCTCTTTATTACTTTCACAGCAATCTCGGCTGTTTTGTTGTGACTGTCTTTCACGGTTAGTATTGCAGTACCCGGAACGATAGAAGAAGTGATTTCTATTTTTCCATCTTCACTGATTTTTGCTGTTGCTACTGACTCATTGGAAGATGTTATGCTATATCCTCCATTTCCAGTATATATTTCGAGCGTTTTGTGTTCTTCAAAGAACATAGTCGTGGAACTTGTTTTTACTGCTAACTCCTGTTCTTGAGCTACCACTACTTTCACATTTGCCGAATTCTTAGTCCAGTCGATAACGGTTAACGTTGCAGTACCATATTTCAAACCTGTTACAATCACCTCATTGCCCGAAATAACTGCTGTCGCTACTGCAGCATTTGAACTAGACACTTTGTATCCGCTATTGCCCCCAGTAATATTAAAACTCCCTTCGGTTGTCTCATCTAAATTAATTGTCAATGTCTCTGCATCCACAGTCAGACTTGTGTAACTAGGTAAGTCTTCATTACAACCGGAAAATAATCCGATTGCACAAAGTGCGATTCCTGTTAAGTGTATTATATTTCTTTTCATGATATTCTCTAATTTATAATTCGTTATTCAACTTCATGGTTTTTCATTTTACCAGTCACAGTTACAACACTATATTTGGGAACGGTAATAGAACGTAAACCGCTTTGAGACGGATTGATCTTTTTGTGTTTCCACTTCACATATTCACTGGAAGTATATGTTCTCATATTTTGGAATTCCACTCCTTCAATCTCAATCAATGTAGAGAATGATTCTTTTTGAGATAAATTGATTAGTACAATAGTGTAGGTGTCATCTTTCACATAAGCAGAAACCAACAAGTCTTCGGGGAGTTTATCTGTTTCTGAAGAAATAGCTTCTACGTCTACACGTACGGCATTTTGCTCAATAAATTTGCTGAACTGTCCAAAAGTATAGTAGCGTGGAACTCTGTAATAGTATGTACTAGGTAATGCCTCTTCTAATTGAATTAGGTTTTCGCCCGTAGTGCTGCAAGGACGTGCACCTGACCACCATACAAAGGCACTCATATTGGCATTTGCCATATAAGCATGAAAAGTTTTAGCCCATTTCATTGCATCCGGCCATGTCTCTTGGCGACCTTTATCATCACTAAGTTCTGTTTGCCACATGTGGACATTGCGCTTTTCTGCCTCTTCAAAAGGAATGACATTTTCATCTCTTGTAGAATATCCATGACCGGCTACAATGAAATTTGGATCTACCAGTTCCGGATATTTTTTTAAACTATTATTGATAAAATCGACCGCCCATTTCCACTGGGCATTTTCTGCATAAACAAGTTTCATATCACTGTGGCCTCTTTTCTCCATCGCTGGACGAAGTTTTTCGAGGACAAATTTAGCCATTTCTTCTTCAGACCATGCACAGGTTGCCCAACCACCTAAACTAGCAAGTTTATCCGGTTCATTCCATCCTGATAATGCATATATGTCAATGCCGAATTTTTGTTCATATGCATCGACGAAATCCAATAGATATTGGGCATATTCATCGTAATATTCCGACTTGAGGCTTCCACCATTAAGTTTGTTATTGCTTTTCCATTTGATAGGAGGACACCAAACTGAAAAGAAGAAATTGACATCTTTATATTTTCTACTTATAAGGTCAACTAACCACATTTGGCCAAGTTGACATTGTTCTCCGCACTCTTCACCATTGTAGTTTCGCCAGTAGTTATTAATCATAGAAGGATCATCGGGTTGCAACATAAAATTGCGATCCATCTTGAATTCAATGTCTCCTGTAGTTGGATTACCGTAAGACGGGAATATTTCGCCCCGGAAAATATTTAAATCCAAACCGTTTTCACTAAACAGGTCTTCTATCACTGCGTCACGCTGCATCGTATTCCAAATACGATGTGACCATCCGCAGAAGGCACAGCCGAAGCCATCAATTACTTGATGTTTGTTTTCTTCTCTGATTTTCATTCTTACAACAGCGGTAGTTGTAGGTTCTGGTGCAATTCCGTCATCGTCAAAATTTTCTTCAACTGGTTCCGGGATAAAAACATCACTATGGTCTAAACTTCCATCGTCACATGAATATCCTAAGAATAGGAATAATGCTACAAATAATAATGAGTATATCTTCTTCATATATTCTAAGTATAAATTGGTTGTAAAAATATTATCTCCATAGTTCAGTTTGTACCATGGCATCATTGTTGTTCAACTCTCCGGAAGGAATAGGGTAATATTTATGTTTTTCTTGAAAGTATTCTGCTCCCTGTTTTTCATTTTCAGTGAAAATATTTTTAATCTCTTCAGTGGTATACCAGCGTTTTAGGTCGTCAAAACGATGTCCTTCACCAAAGAACTCGAGCAAGCATTGGTGCTCTATTTCTAACATCAAGTCCGATTGGGCAAATGTCTTATCAGCTAATCCTGCTCTTTTGCGAACGAGCTTCAATGCGGTGTTTGCCCCGTTTACATCGTTTGTTTTGGCACAAGCTTCGGCGTACATTAACAGCACTTCTGAGAATCGCATAGCTCGTAAATTGTTTGCTTTCCCTTCCTTATGACCCATAATATCAGCATCAGAAGCATTTACAAAATATGCAGTGTATTTTTTTAGCAAAAACTTACCGTCACCTTGACTGTAAGATGGAGCACCACCACTCATTTTACCGCTATTGCCATCCCAAAGTTGTTCCATAGAACGGCTTCCTCCATACCATTTCTCGTTCTTCACTACATCTCCCATAGCTTCGGGATTGAAAAATAAGCTTGCATACATGCGTTTGTCATACTTCGTATCCGAACCGGCAGGACGTTCTTCTTTCACAAACTGGCCGACGGCAAAGCTGGAAGGCATAAGCTTAGCCCAACCACCGGCGGCAACCGGACCTACAAATGTTGGAAGTGAGTTACCTAGGTTGATACCGCTTTCGTTACCCCATGTCAATTCACCATCACTACTATATTGCAATTCGAAAACAGATTCCTTATTGTTCTCATTCGCTGTAGTAAAATTCTCGGCAAAGTTTTCAATTAAGTCGTAACGTCCTGGATAATAAGGGGCTTTCGTCAATAGTTCCAGTTGGGCTTTTGCTTCTGGATACTTGTGCTGGTATAAATATACTTTTCCAAGCATAGCGATGGCTGCTCCTTTCTCAATACGTCCTTTCTCGTCACCGGAACGAGTGACGGGAATATTGCTATTTATAGCATTTTTTAAATCATCCTCTGCTTGTTTCCAAATTTGTTCTTCTTTAGCCGCGGGTTTATTGCTTTCGTCTTCGTTAGACGGAATTAAACGTAGAGGAACTTCTTTATAATTATGAACTAATAGGAAATATTGGAATCCTCTTAAAAAGAGTGCCTCTCCTTTAATCATGGATCGGTCTTCCTCACTAATTCCTGCCGCTGGAATTTTATCGATGTTTTTTATTACAAGATTGGCACGTTGGATACCAGCATAAAGCGCTCCATACGGATCATATCCGGTAGTAGTTGAGTTTTGAAATGTTGCGATGGTCCACATAGAAGGTTCTTCATTCAGAACCGTAAAAATATCATCACCACGACTATTTAAATTTAACCATCCGTCAAATGCTCCGTAATAACCGTACATTTGATATTTTATGGGGGAATAAGCAGCGGCAAGACCGCTTTCTACATCCGCTTTATTTCTCCAGAAGTTTTCTTCCGTGAAATGATTAGGATCTTTCAGATCCAGAAATTTATTTTCGTTGCATGAAGTCAGTGCTCCGGATAAGAGAGTTGCCATGCATATATATGATAACCAATTCTTTTTCATGTTATTAATTCAATTAGTGGATTTTATCATTGTATCATAAACTAACCTGAATACCAAATGAGATAGTACGCGGGAGTGGATAGCGTCCTTGGTCTACTCCTCTTGAGAATACGTTGTAACCCACTCCGATATCTACGCTGCCACTTTGACCGAGGTCAGGGGAATAGCCGGAATATTTACTTAATGTGAACAGGTTTTCCATTGATGTATAGATTCTTACATTTTCCAGTTTTACCTTCTTTAACGGGCTCTTAGGAAGGGAATAACCGATATCTAGTGTTTTCAGCCGGAAGTAAGAACCATCTTCCAGCCATCTGTCGGTAAAGGCTAAACCATTGTCTATCCCATCTGTTTTAGAGAAACGAGGAATGTCTGTGTTCTGATTGTCCGGTCTCCATGAGTTAGCCAACTTCGTGCTGTAGTTGCCATTGAACTTGCCAGATTCGAGGCAATAACGTTGATAATTATATATTTTGTTACCAGTCATACCATCAAAGAAAAGATTGAAGTCAAATCCTTTCCATTCGCCTCCCATGCGCAGACCGAATGAGAAATCCGGGAACGGATTGCCTACATCATGTTGGTCATTTTCATCAATCATACCATCACCATTCCAGTCTTTGTAACGAACGTCTCCCGGTTGTGCACCCGGTTGTATTTGTCTGCCATCCTTATTCTTGTAATTGTCAATTTCTTCTTGAGTGCGGAAAATTCCATCACTTTCAACTAGATAGAAGTAAGACATAGGATGCCCTTTTTCAAATCTGTTGATACCATTTTTGGCAGCGGCGTGAGCGGAATAACCTGAAATACCCATATCGTCGCCTCCAGCCGTAATCTTCGTTACTTTATTTTTCTCTGTAGTGACGTTTGCACCTATATAATAGTTGAAATTATCGCCGATATTGCTGCGCCAGTTTACAGATAGTTCAAATCCTTTATTGCGTACTTGTCCAGCGTTTAGGATAGGAAGTCCGCTGATACCAGCTGAACCTGAAACAGGAATGGGTAGTAATACGTCATTTGTGTTTTTTACATAAGCATCGGCGGTCAATGTCAATTTACCGTTCAGCATGCTTAAATCAAGTCCCACGTTAAAAGTTTCCGTACTTTCCCAAGTCAGGTTGGTAGGTGAGACTGCGGTAACGTTGGGTAACTGACCGAACCATATATTATTTCCTTGAAGGTAATTCATGCCATCGGATACTATGCTAATAGTGGGATAGTAGTTGTCCATTTGCTGATTGCCTAGTTTACCATAGCTGAAACGGAATTTGAATTGGTCAAATATATTTTCCAGCGGTTTGAAGAATTTTTCACGATTGATATTCCACCCGATGGATGCTGAAGGGAAGCTGCCGAATCGATGTCTTTTTTGGAAGCGTGAAGAACCGTCACGACGGATAGAAGCTGAAAACAGGTAGCGGTCGTCATAAGTATACATCACACGTCCGAAGAGCGACACGAGAGTTAATTCCTTCAATGAACTAGAGGCTGTCATTGTCTTAACGTTACCTGTCATAGTGTAGATGAACTCTGGAATATCCGTGTTGCTACCGTTCAATCCATAGCTCTTGTCTTTTTGTGCAGAATAACCAACCAATGCAGAAATATTATGCTTACCGAATACCTTGTCATAGTTCAACGTATTCTCCAAAACCCACGATTCGTAATCGGATGATCCCTCACTTAGGTCTGGAGCATCGTTTTTACCAGCAGATCCCAAATCGTAAATGCCTGTATATGTGCGGCTCCTGTTATGATCCTTTCTAAGTCCGAGATTCAACTTATACTTTAAACCTTTAATTATTTCAGCTTGTAAATAAGCGTTGAGGAAAATTTGAGTTTTCTCATTGTTTTTGTTCACCGTTGAGTAATATGCATACGGGTTCGGGAGATTGATATCGGCCGAAGTTCCCCATCCTGTAGAGTTTGTCGGATCAAATACCGGTACGACTGAGGGAAAACGCAAGATTTCTCCCATTGTATCTTGATTGATGTTTCCTTCTCCTTTAGATAAGCGAACAATCAGCGACTCACCGATAACCAACCTATTATCCAGAAAAGAATAGTCACTTTTCAAACGAATATTGTAAGATTCGTGGCTAGTGTTACGGAGAATTCCTTCCTTATTTAAATAGCTTGCGGACGCACTATATGAACTTGTCTTGGAACCTCCGCTGATGTTTGCGTTTGCTTTGTATGTCATTGCGGTGCGAAGCATTACCTCTTGCCAATCAGTACCTTCACCTACAAAGGGAACAGCACCGACCTCGTTACCGTAACCATCAGCAGACAGTTTATAATAACGTGCGAAGCGGCTGTATTCTTCACCATTAAATACTTTCAGTTTTTTCGGTGTCTGGCTGAAACCTGTGAAAAAGTTTACCTCAAGCTTTGTAGGCATGTCTTTACGACCGCTTTTAGTAGTTACTAATACAACGCCACCGGCTGCACGAGAACCATAAATAGCGGCGGCAGCCGCATCCTTCAACACTTCAATGGAAGCAATATCTGATGGATCTACCATGCTAAGGTCTCCGAAAGAACCGTCAATGACGTAAAGTGGATCATTGCTAGAGAGAGAACTGATACCACGTACGTTAATGGTCATTCCTTCATTCGGGTCACCGCTAGTACTTGTTACGGATACACCTGCAATTTTACCTTGGAGTGCTGTACCTGCATTTGTGGCAACGGCACCATTCAGTTCTTTTGCGCCTACTGAACTTACAGCTCCGGAAAGGTGACTTTTCTTTGCTGTACCATATCCGATGACAACTACTTGTTCGAGAGCCACATTGTCTTCTTCCATACTGACATTAATCGGAGCGTTAGATGATATTGTATGCTCTATACTTTTCATACCTATTGTAGAGAATACCAGTATGTCGCCTTTATTGGCTTTAACGGTATATTTACCGTCCATATTTGTAACTGTACCAGTGTCTTTTCCTTTAACTTTTACTGTGACTCCTGGTAAGGGCTCGTTAGTCGTAGCTTCTGTTACGACTCCTTTAACTTCAATATTCTGGGCTACCAATGGAATACTGGCTAGGCAGAGAAAGAAGAAAAGTAAGAAATGAATTTTTTTACTCATGATTTATTGCATTAGATTTATAAACTCTTAGACGTATAATTCGTTTTGTTAATTGTGAGTGGCAATAGGGAATATTTTCCATCAACATTGCTTACACTGGAAGTCTATTTACTGATGTAACTTAATAGATGTGCTACTCCAATAAGATAAAATAATTTGTTTTTCATTGCATATATAATTTTATATTGTTTGAATCTGGGAGCAAAGGTAGGGTGGTTTAGTACGAGGGACAAATATAATTTTATCAAATACTAATACAATATTAACAAAAAGCATAAATATGAGTAAAAAAGACAATATAATTTCTTTAATGTGATACTTAAATACCATTAATTGACGAATTTATTGGTATGAATATTAAAGCCTGATTTATATAATGCCCTCTGGGATATATAAAAATTTCCGGCAGAAGATAAATGAAATAAAGAATGAATGGCTTTGATTTACTATTTGGTTCCATTGGATCTGCGATAAACTTCATCTTCAAAATTGGGTATATAATCATTTGCTGTTTGCAGGCAGCAAATGGTTGTGCCTTTTTCTCGTTTTAATAATTCCGGAATTTGGCTGATACCATAGTTGAAAGTTGCATATCTTTTCTCTATTAATGTGCTATTTTTAAGATTTTGTTGAAAAGTGATTATGCTAAAATTGATGAACTATAGAAGATATTGCATAAATAGCTGCATGTATATACGAAAATATAAGCTGATATTGTATAAAACTATACGGAATATGCATCTTTTCCTGTTCGTAAAGCACTTGTTACTTTAAAACCAATGAGGTGTTCCTCGGTGTGCATCGGTTTGTTTCTCACCGGAGAAGCTATTGTTTCTCGGTGAGGAAGATGTGAAGGGGGTATTGAGTGCTTGTTTTCCCTCTGGTTTATTATAAATGTTGAGAACAAGACAGTGACAGGAATGTGTAATATTCGAATTTATTCCTTTTAAATGGTAGGTAAAGAAGGAAAAATGTTGCGATTTGATTGGGGAATCATTTAAATAATAATAAAAAAGATTTTTGTACTTGTAAATGCCGGCGCTTTTCTATTCTTTTCAAACGGTGGATGTAATTAATGCCTTTCCAGACTGTTTAGATATTCTTTTTTTAAGAAGAGTCATTTTTTCAGTGAGTAGACTTTTTGTATAATGACTATATTTCAGCAATAATCTTTCAGTATATTGAAAGATTATTGCTGTATTTGTTTCAGTAAATAAGATGAGTATGGAGAAAAGAGTGATTATTTGAAAACAATCTTCATCGGTCTGCCTATCCAGACTTGTGGTTGTTCGAGATTGAAAATAGATGCTATGGTAGAAGCTACATCATATTGCATCATGCTTACGTCATCAAAACGAAGTCCTTTTTTAATATTCTTGCCGGAAATGATGAAAGCTGTTTCCATTTCTTGCATTGTCTTGCCACCGTGTCCTTTGTCAATGCCGCCGTGGTCGGAAGTTAATATAAAAATAGTATCATCAAGGATTCCTGCGTCTTTTACAGCCTGGACAATTTGACCGACATATATATCCAACTCTTTGAGTTTTTCATAATAGGCGGGAGTATCATGTCCTTCAGTATGTCCGGTATGGTCGGGGCCGTCGTAGCAGATGGCAACAAGGGCCGGATGTTTCTCTTTTATATAGGCTGATGCCATATTGCCTAATTCTTTGGGAGTTTTGTTGCAATCGGCAACATGATAATGATAGTTCAGAGAAAGGGTGTCCACTAAATATTTGATACCTTCCCATTCGTAGAGGCAACCGATTTCTGCTTCCGGACGGGCGTCGCGCAGCAATTGGAATACAGTCGGGAAGATTCCGTTCTTGTTCAATACACGCGACGGAAGTTCAGGTGTTTTGGATCCCCATTCGGTATATCCGTGAAGTTCCGGTCCGGCTCCCATAAACATGGATGCCCAGTTGATGGCGCTGGAAGAAGGAAGTGCCGAACGTTTCTTTAATGTATAAGAACCGTCTTCCATTAATTTTTTGACATTAGGCATATCTGCTTTGGGTAGGCTATATGCGCCCCAGCCATCTAAACCGATGAAAACAACGTGTTTGGCCTTGTCTTTTCCTTTGGCATTACAAAAATATGTGAAACAGAAGAGTAATGCGAATGTAGCGAGCAATGTTAAAAGGTTTTGTCTATTCATGATACTTTTATTTAAATGGTTAATGTTTTATTCGTTGTTTAATGAGCCGTCATCATTGACGATAAGCAAAGGTAGGGCTATTGTGAAAAGGAGACAAATATAATATTAGCATATACCAATACTTTTATACAAATTGCTTTTTATTTGTTTTTTCAGTGTGAATGGATAATAGTTTCCAGTACAACTGGAAACTATTATATGATGCTGATTATCACTTATTTCTCGTGATAAGAATGATCTCTTGGAAAATCATCTCCATCCCATGCTTTTTTCGAAGTCCAAGGCTGTGCGGCATCTGTCCAGAACGGATCATCTGCGGGAAGACCTAACGGCAGGAAGGCAAGTGACGCCATATATAAGCTGCCGTTATTGGTGTAATAATCGGAGATGCCGGGTTGTGAACCGTTGAAGCCCAGTGTTAGAAAACCTTTTTCATTGAAGTTGCGGTCGTTGCCAAACATACGCTCGATAACAGCAGTCATGCCGGCACGTACTTGTCCGTTTGTTAATTCTTTGGGAAGCCATTTTCGCCAGGCGAGTAAGGCTAAAGTTTGCAGGGAACCGGTGCGGTAAGTGATGGAACGTCCGACAACGGGTAGTGTTCCTTCCGGAGAAATAAGCCGCTCGAGAATCATGCCGAATCGTTGTGCCCGTGTGATTGCTTTCTGATAATCGCAGCCGGGCATATTCCATATATTTTTGTGTTTGCCGGCTTCGGTGATTATTTCCAGTGATTCTATATACATAGGATGTATCACGAAACTATTGTAATAATCGAATGCGAAGTTGGGGCCGTCCGAATACCAGCCGTCACCTACGTACCATTCTTCTATCTTCCGTAAGGAAGAACTTATACGGTAGGTGTCGCTGGGTGCGCCTGCTTTTCGAAGAAACGATTCAACAGTTGCACTGAACAATAACCAGTTGCTGTATGACGGATCAACTCGTCTGAGTTGAGTGAATTCATTGATGTAACGTTGTTTAGTGAGGCTATCCAACGGTGTCCATAAAGCATCATAGCCTCGTAGAAAACTTTCGGCGATATAGGCTGCGTCTACCAGTGTCTGACCCTCCTGGCGCCATAACAGATAGTCCGGACTTTTCGGGTCTACGGCATTGGCATAGCTTTTCAGTGCCCATTCGCGGAGCTGTTTACGGTGGGGGCCTTCTGTGGTGTTATCATCCGGCAGTGACAACCAGGGAGCCAGTCCCGCCATCAGTCGTCCGAAACATTCCATATAAGTGACATCTTTGTTGCGGCCGTCCCATGTCGGGCTTAATTCGACAAGCATATTTTGTTTTAGTGCTCCTTCGCTCATATTACTTAATACGGGAGCAGCCATCCGGTACATCACTTCGCACCATATTTCTCTGTCACACTTTTCTGTTTTCTTTTTTGCGGTGGCCTTTTCTGCCGGAATCAACAGAACGGTAACTATTAGTAAGAAGAACCAATTTAATCTATTCATGTATTATTTACTGTTTAAGGATTATTTTAATGGTCAGTTAACTGTTACTGACTGCTGTGACAAAGGTAGGGTTATTCAACTTGCGAGACAAATACAATCTTAGCATTAACTAATACTTTTGCTTTTTTTATCCCAAACTGATACTTTCCTGTGCGAAATGGGTTGTGATCTGTGTTCGTGTTTTGATTTGTTATATATTTGCCTGCAAACAAAATATTACTATGAAGAAGAATTGGATGTATGGCAGTGTGATGACTGCTTTATTGGCCCTGCTGGTAAGCGGCTGTGGTGATTCTCAACGGACTCTTGAGTTTCGCGGAATTTGTGTGGATGATCTGCATGGTGAAAATGGACTCTATAATCCCGGAAGAGGATTCCGGTTGGAGACGGCGGTGGATGTGTTGCACGAGAAAGATCGTCCGACAACGGAATTGTTGGAACTATCGGAAAAGTATGTAGCAGACAGTGTGTCACTCGCTCAAAGCTATTTCTATCTTACCTATTTAATAGGTGAAAAACTATCGGAGGAAAACTTCCAAACTATGCAAACCTATTTTGATGAACTACAGAAGTTGGGTAAGAAAGCGGTGTTGCGTTTTGCTTATGAGCGGGACTTTATGGGGAGAGCCGCCGTCGGTCCTACCGGAGAGCAGATTTTGGAACATTTGGACCAGTTGAAACCTTTCCTGGAGAAAAATAAAGACCTGATTTTGGTAGTGCAAGCCGGCATGATCGGTGCATGGGGAGAATGGCATAGTTCTATTCAGGGTTTGGAGAACTCGGAAGAAACAAAAGCAGCCGTGTTGGAAAAATTGCTTTCGGTGGTTCCCGTAGAGAGAAATGTACAAGTGAGACTACCGGAATTTAAGAACCTGTTGAAAGATAAACCGGAACTGTATAAAAGACTCTCGTTCCACGATGACTTTATTGTCATACGGCCTGACAGGTGGGATGCTGATATGCACGAAGGAACTGTCAAATTCGACCAGATTGTGAAAGAATCGCCTTATTTGGTGGTAGACGGTGAACTTCCCTGGGGATTTTGGAGTGTAGGTGCCGATCCGGACAGTCCTTCAGCAGGATGGATTATCGATGGTATGCAAACGGCGAGACGCCTGTTTCTCCAGCATTATACTTCATTGAGTATTATACATAATTATAAAGAGCAGCATCCTAATAACAGGTTTGATGAGAACAATCCTCCCGAATACTCCATGATTGTGTGGAAGAAAACAATGATAACGGAAGATTCACTTCGTCAGCATCATATGCCTGTATCCGACAGCTATTTTCAGAAGCAGGACGGAACGAAGGTACAACGTAATATGTTCGATTATATACGCGACCATCTTGGCTATCGGATTGAATTGCAGTCGCTTCAACTACCGGAAAAGTTACAGTCTGGTAAGGAAAACCGACTGAAATTAGGCTTGGTAAACAGAGGTTTTGCCACTGTCTTTGGGGAGCATCCTGTCTACTTTGTGTTGATTGACGACAAAGGGAAAGTCACCGAGTTCCTGACGAAAGCCAACCCGTTGGATTGGCAACCGTTCCAACCGGGAGACGCGGCATATACGCCATTGGTACATTCTGTAAATCAGTCTCTTCAATTACAAGGCTCAATGCCCGCCGGAGAATACAGACTGGGTCTGTGGATACCCGACGGTTCGGAACGGTTGAAATATAATCCTCGTTACGCCCTGCGCTGTGCGAATGGTAATACCACCTGGTGGGTGTCTGAAGACGGAAAATATGGCGTTAATGTATTGACAACAGTTGAGGTGAAATAACGATTAATTTTAATTTACCTGTATGAATAAAAAGGCTTCTGATAGTAGTGTCAGAAGCCTTTTGCTATTCTCAAGTGTTATAAATCAATACCACCGTGTACGCCACATAACAAAGTATCATAATCCCTCCTTCGATTCTTGTGATAGTCCTTTTGGCAAAGAACAGCCCGAATAACCAGAGCAGGATACCGGAACCTACTAGCGTAAGCAGGTCGAAGTTGGTAATTCCGCTAAGATGGAGAGGGGTGATGCTGGCACTACATCCCAGTACAAAGAATATATTGAAGAGGTTACTACCGATCACATTTCCAATGGCAATTTCCGGATTCTTCTTTAATGCGGCAACGATAGACGTAGCCAGTTCAGGAAGAGAAGTACCTCCTGCAACCAGTGTCAGTCCGATAATCGATTCGCTGACACCCAGGTTGCGGGCGATGCCCGTAGCGCCGTCAACAAACAACTGACCTCCAAAAATAAGGGCAGCCAAGCCTCCGATGATATAAAGAATGGATTTCCACCAGGGGAGTGATTTGATTTCTGTCTCCTCTTCTATGGTCGGAGGTGCTATCTGTCCCGCCTGTTCCGTTGTGCCCGGCTTGGAGGCGATGGCAAAGGTGTAACCCATGAAGATGACAAAGAAACAAAGTAATAATAAGCCGTCTACTCTGTTCAGGATATTCTCCGGAGCTTTATCCAGAAATACATCATTGGCACAAATCAGCAAGACAATAGAAGAAAGTATGCAGAGCGGTATCTCTTTTCTAAGTGTATTGCGGGTGATGACAATCGGGGCGAATAAGGCCGTGCAGCCCACAATCATCAACGTATTGAAAATGTTACTTCCCACCACATTACCTATGGCAATATCCGCGCTTCCTTTGAGGGCAGAAGATATACTGACCGTCAGTTCCGGGGCAGAAGTGCCGAATGCAACAATGGTAAGTCCGATCACGATGGGAGGGATGCGAAAACGCTTGGCTACCGAGGCGGCACCGTCTGTTAATCCGTTAGCTCCTAGAAGAATGAGGATTAATCCCCCGATAAGTAATAATATATTCATGCTTTTTTCTCTTTTAGTGGCAAAGATAATCAATTTGGAAATGGTAATGTCAAAAACAATCCGTATGTTTGCTCTGTTTTTAATGAAATGTTAGATTAACCTTAATTATAATCAAGGAATATAAGGTATGGAAATAAATAAAATAAAACGGTCGTTACTGGTGTTGTTCTTTTCTTTCCTGGCAATCGGAGCGCAAGCACAGTTGGAACAGGCGGTTAAGAAGATATTTGCCGGAGATACAATAACGGGCGGACATGTTCCTTTGAAGCGGGATTCGGATTCTATCCATCTGGTGAATATGCGGAAATCATTGGAAGAAGCCCGGCTCAACGAGGCGAATATGCGGATGGAAATGGAGCAGATGAAGCTCCAGATGGCTACCGCCGACTCCGTAAAATATGCACAGCAGCGACAGCGTATCGACTCCCTGCGGCAGTTCACTAAGGGCATGCCGGTAGTGGCGGACGGTGATACCTTATTTTACCTTTTCACCAAACGTGGCGGATATACTCCCCAGCAACGTGCACAGATGACCGGTGCAGCGATCGAAGAAATAGGAAGACGTTTTAATCTGAAACCCGATTCTGTTGCTATTGACCATTCGGACATTGTTTCCGATTTGATGTACGGCAGCAAAGTACTGCTTTCTCTTACCGATCAGGACGCCTTGTGGGAAGGAGTCTCTCGTGATTCGCTGGCTAAAGAAAGACAGCAGAACGTTGTCGCCAAACTGCATGAGATGAAAGCGGAGCACGGACTTTGGCGAATGGCAAAGCGTGTGCTCTATTTTGTGTTGGTAATTGTAGGACAGTATTTCCTGTTCCGCTTGACCAACTGGTTGTTCCGTAAACTGAAAGCGCGTATCCTGCGCCTGAAAGATACGAAGATAAAACCGGTATCCATCCAGGGGTATGAATTGCTAGATGCGCAGAAACAGGCGAACCTGTTGGTATTCCTGTCCAGTATCGGGCGGTATATATTGATGGGATTGCAACTACTGTTTACCGTACCGTTGATTTTCATCATCTTCCCCCAGACGGAAGGACTGGCATACCAACTGTTAGGATATATATGGAATCCGATTCGCGGTATCTTTGTGGGTATTATCGACTATGTGCCCAAATTGTTTACTATCATCGTTATCTGGTATGCCGTGAAATACTTGGTACGTCTCGTCTTGTATCTGGCACGTGAGGTGGAAGCAGGACGGCTCAAAATCAACGGCTTCTACCCGGACTGGGCGATGCCGACTTTCCATATCGCTCGTTTCCTGCTCTATGCATTTATGATTGCGATGATTTATCCTTATCTCCCGGGTTCCGATTCCGGAGTGTTCCAAGGTATTTCGGTATTTGTCGGATTGATTGTTTCGCTCGGATCAAGTACGGTTATTGGTAATATCATCGCTGGATTGGTTATCACTTATATGCGTCCGTTTAAGATGGGTGACCGGATCAAATTGAATGATACCACCGGAGATATCATTGAAAAGACTCCTCTAGTGACACGTATTCGGACTCCTAAAAATGAGGTTGTGACTGTTCCCAATTCATTTATCATGTCGTCTCATACGGTAAACTACAGTACTTCGGCACGTGAATATGGACTGATTATTCACTCGGAAGTATCTATCGGTTATGATATTCCCTGGCGACAAGTTAATCAGATACTGATTGATGCTGCGTTGAATACTCCCGGAGTGGTGGATGATCCGCGTCCGTTTGTGTTAGAGACTTCTTTGAGCGACTGGTATCCGGTCTATCAAATTAATGCTTATATCAAACAGGCAGATAAAATGGCACAGATTTATTCGGATTTGCATCAGAATATTCAGGATAAATTTAATGAAGCCGGCATTGAAATTATGTCGCCGCACTATATGGCTGTACGGGATGGAAATGAGACAACCACTCCCAAAGAATATCAGAAAAGTAACAATCCTTCCAATAAGGCGGGAGAAGAAAGTAAATCTGAATAGTTATTACTGTCACCGCCGTTATTATTGCTGTTGTGTTGTATAATGGATATCAAAACGTCCGTTAGTCAGACGTTTGCCGTTGCCGAAGGTTGCACTGATAATATTCAATTCTGGGTCGAAATGGCTTATAAAAGCTGTTCCGTCTTCCAGTTCTTCTCCTTTGAACCGTATATCGGTGAGAGTTGCTTCTTTGCCTTCCTGGGGAGATAAAATGATGAAGTGTATGTTGATGTCAGGTTTGACGGAAACATTGACGGATAGTTTGTCCTCCTCCGGATAGTAGTGGAATGAATCATACGTCCAGACATACGAGTGCCCCCAATTCAGGTATCGTCCTCCCACATAAATCCATCCGTCCATCAGACAGCCAAAGGTGTTGGCACCTGTAGTGGTGACAGAAGGTAAAACTGTAATGTCAATCGATTCATCTTCCGTACAGCTCCAAAAGCTGATGATGGAAAAAAGAATGAGTATATATTTCTTCATAGTGCTTTTTTTGAGTGAATGTTAGAAATAATAGGATAATCCCGTAGTGAAATTTATTCGTGTGAGGTTGGTATCATTATTGCCATCGAGTTTTACAATAACCCTTTCTCCGTGATAGTGGGTTCTAATTCTAAGCAGTTCGCTATACATATATTGTACTCCTAGACTGACTCCCAGATTGGGATTCAGTTTATAGGTAAGATTGGCATTGGTCAGGAGACCAATAGTGAAGGCTTTCACTTTCCGTGTTTTGCCGAACACCTCACTGTTGTTCCGTAGAATGACTCCACCGGGACCAGTTGTTACGCGGATTTGCCAATGTTTGGTGTTGGCATTACACATTCCGATTTGAGTACCAATGAAATGAACCCATAAATGGTCCTTCCCTTCAGGATGACTTCCTTTGGAAGAAAATCCGGAGTAGATTCCTCCAAAGACAAAACGTTTGAGAGGGCGGAAATTATATTGTCCATCCCAGCTTACGCCTTGTGCGAGTGTACGTTGGTAACTATGGGTACTTAACGTGAGTGTAGGAGGGTGATGGAACATAACACCGTAGCCCGCGTGAAAAGAGAACTCGTGTCGCTCAAAATCTCTCTGTGAGAAAAGTAGAGTGTGACAGGACAAGGTGAATGCGATTAGTAATAGAATCGCTTTTATGAGTGTTTGATTCATCTGGATTAGTTTAGATTGTGTTTCTTTTTTGCAAAAATAGAAAATAGTTCAGACTTTCTCACAGCGAATCAGAACTTTTTGCCCATTATTTAATGTACTGGCAAATAAGTAGGTATCTCCTCCTTCAGCCAAATGGATTCGTTTGCGGAGTTCGGCTACTGTGGCGGGGAAGTTACGGACAGTCACATTTGCTTTTTTCAGGTCTGCCAGATTTTCCTTTACTTCTTTTTTATTGAAACTGCACTGGTTGACAATACGGAATATTCTTCCGGGGAAGTTTTCAATGAAAGTATCGGAAGTATAAAGATGGCTATTGGGATGCAGTTTGCGGACAGGATAGGCTGCTGCAATGCTTCGGAAAGCACCGGCTTTCAGAAGGGAGGCATTCGGTTCGTAAAGATAGGTTTCTAAAGAATCCGTATATGTGCATTCGCTGCATTGTTCCTGTTCGCGGGTGAATACAAAGTGTTGTTCTTTTTGAGTTCCTTTTGTGAAAAGGTTCACACAATGAATGGAGATTTCTGCCGGTGATGTTTGTCCGAGTAGAATTAGTAGTTCCTTGCATTCGTTGTTGACGGACAGAATGTGAACTTCCTGTGTCTGTTTCAGTTCTTTCAGTGCTAATGAAAGATCGAGCATGGGGGAGAGTTTTATCATTACCCGGTTGGCCTTTTGAAGTAAAAGCTCTTCCAGTTCGGCTACGTTTGGTTCGCAGTCGGAGATGGCAACCGTTTTTCCGCCGTGCTCATTGCGGCGCGCAGGATCGAGGAAAAGGCTGTCTACGGGGGACATTACTTGCAGGTAGGTTACTCCATCTTCGTTTTTTATGTTTATATGGTTTAGATTCAGTACGGGAAAGTTATGTGCTGCTATTTCGCAGAGTTCCTCCTGACGTTCTACGTAAGTGGCGGATTTGAATCCGGTGGCAAGAAAAGAACAGTCAATGCCGAATCCGCCGGTGAGGTCGGTCAGAGAATCTCCCTGCAAAAGACGTGCTTTGTAGCGGGCGGTGATTTCTGAAGAGCATTGTTCCAGCGACAGATGTTTCGGATACCATATCTTTTCGATCTCCCACCATGAGGGAATCTTTTCGGCTGCTACCTTCCTTCCTGCAATTTGGGTGATGGCAGTTGGCATATCTATATCCGGGTACTTTTTAGCTTGTAAAGCCAGCACACGTACATCGTCCGATGAATGTTCGCGAATAAAAAGTTGGGTTTCAGGAGAGATTTGCATCATGGTGTTATTGTGTTATAGGATATTACAATGAATCGTCGAGCTCTGATTATGGGGTTGTTGAGTGTCGGTTATGGTATTAACTTATACTTCTGTTTGGCTACGTCCCGGCTGCAAAAATTGAAATGCCACCATTCGCTGGGTAATGCACGGAATCCGGTCTCTTTCATCACTTTTCGTAGCAGTAATCGGTTCTGACGCTCTGTTTCACTCATTTTTCCATTATGTACCAATCCGATCTCGTCTGTGATGTGTGCTTCCATGCCTAAGTGGTCTACTTTGGTTCCCATCGGTAGGGGCTGTCCCAGAGAGTCTTGGATACTGACGTCTACTGCCAGTCCGTAGTTGTGTAACCCGCCTCCACGGTTGGGGTTGGAGACATATTTATATTTGGACGTTCCTTTCACTACGTTCCACATCTTTTTCTGTACCGACATTGGACGTGCCGCATCGTAAATGATAAGACTATAAGACGGGTATAGTCTCTTTAAGGCTTTTTGTGCTTCTATCAGAGCGTATGCCGCATCCGGATGCAGGTAGGCTTCCGTTAAGTTGTCGTAAAGCACTTCGCCTGTGAAATTATCAGCCTGTGTATACATCAGTTTTACAACGAGACTGCTATCCAGGTCAGCTATATTGACGAGTCCTAATGAGTCCATGTAGAGAGCCATTTCGCTTCGCTCCGGTGGTGAAACGGTGGAACATTCTTCGCGTGGTTGTATATCCTCCGTCGTTTGTTCGTATTCCATGAGGGGAGTGCTCTCCTTTTCCTTATGACTGGAAAAGAAGGAGCATCCTGTCAGCAGTAAACAGAAAATAGCTAAACTATATTTTAGAATAATCATTCAACCTTTTGTATTTAGTGTGCCAAAGATACTTCTTTTTGGCTTTAGCTCCAATAAGCTACCTCTCTTACCGTTGGATATTAGCTGCTGCTTTCTTCAGATTGGCCACTCCTTTCCATGCGTCAAGCAGGTGCAAAACATGTTCGTCTTCGGCTTTGCTATGGTTGATGGATAACAGCTCCGCATATATTTCCAGTAATTTCTTTAAGTCTTTGACAGGCTTTTCTGGAAGTCCGGCCAACATTGCCACGATTAGTTTCTCCAATTCCCGGTTATGCAGCGGACTGACGTTTATCATTTGTTGCTGTATCAGATCAGTGAGTCTTTTCAGCGGTCCCCAGCCGGTATGTTGATGCGAACTTAAGATGCTGCCTATGCGTCCACTGTCTATGCAGCCTTGACCTACACGCTCTATCCAGATTTCGGCAGCATAGGAACGGGAAGTTTTATCGGCTACCAGCATGCAAGTGGCTTCCAGTAGATAAGACACTTCGTGCCATGTATGCCTTAACTGATGAAGCGCTTCAATGGCAGCTTGGGTGATACCTGCTTCCCTTACCTCATTTAACGTCGGGTCGTATATGGCGCTGCGGATGCACCATACCAATAGTGGCTCCGGTATATTGGGAGTTAACCATGCCAAACGTGGCAAGTCGTTCTGTATGTCGTCAAAACGTTCTATCTGTGGGTACATTTCAACCAGTAACGGATGCGGATCGTATGAATAGTAACTGACTCTTTCATTATATTTGTCTTTATTGATGACATGAGAGTTCTCGCTTTCCGGAATATCGAAAGTAAGAGTTGAACAAATCCATTCTACCGTTTTCTTGTTATAATCCGTGTACGAGTCAGTATACTGATAGGTTCTCCATTTAAAGTTTCCGGTCAGAAATTCACGTGGACTTTTATTATAGGAGAAATCTTTAAATTCAGCATAGATTGTTTCCGGTGATTTCATTAATCCTGCCATCATCCACCAGGAAGGATGATTGAAAGGTGCTTGGGGAAGTACGTCTTTTTCTCCCAGCAAAAAAGTGAGCAGGTGCCGGTATTCTCCTTTCAAACTTCGGAGGAGCAGAGGAAGCTCTTGCGACGAACTTTCCAGTGCCACTCGTGAAAGTGCTGTTTGCATATCCATATCGTCCGGTTCGGCATTTGCCTGCTGATATTGTTTTAACCTTTCTATCAGGGTTTCCGGAGCGATAAACATCGGTGTATGAGTGGGAGTGGACAATAGGGGCAAAGGTTTCTCCTTGCTTTCCAGAAGGTCTAATGTCCGGCATAACAGTTGCTTATGAACGGGGAACTTTATTTTTTTGTTCGTCTTTTCACGAATGGTGAGTTTTTGTAGATTACGATACCCCCATTTGCCTTTTTGAAGTTCGTCTTTTTGTACCATTTTCAGATGTAAGTTGTTTAACTCTTGGGCTTCTTCAGGGAAACGTTTAATCAGCAGTTTGGCATAGTCAAGGAGGAAGGTGGCCATTAACTGGTCTAATATACCATTTCGGGAACTTCCTCCGCTCATCAGCAATTTGTAGGCACGTTGGAGAATAGGGGTCCATTGAGAGATTTGTTTTGCTTCCTGTTGCCGGTCCCATTTCACTAAGGCTCCGAGTAACAGGTCGAAGTGATAGATCTCGTTCACGTCGAGCACTTGGCTGGCTAGAAATATCAGGTCTTCAGTGGAAGTGATTTCCTGTATCCGGTTGTCTTCACGGATGATAGGGAGTATTGGCTCATACGTGAAAGAGGCGGAATCTTCCGGCTCATTATTCTCCAAATACGCTTTCAGCTCCTTTTTAGTATTAGCCAACATGGTTTCCGTATATATGGAAAGTACCTCTTTTAATGTAGTAGATGCCGTCTCTCCATACGTCTGAATAAGTTTGACTATCTTACTTTGGGTGGATTCTTCCCGGCTCATCAGTCCTTGTGCGGCTGCACAACAGATAGTGTCGCGATGTTCTTTTCTTTCTTTTGCCAGCTTATGGAGTATTGCCAGTGTGTTTTGGTGAATCGCTTTCACGTCCGAAGCAAAAAGCACGGAAGTCTGACTTAGAAACTCTTCAACCTGGAATTGTGGGTGAGTGCATAAGTTCTTCAGCAGTCCGAGTATGATATTTACCGGACGGCTGTGAGGGGCGGACAGAACGGCAAATATTTCCGGTTGTAGTGTCAGTTGTTCTTCTGTGCTGGGGTTAAGTGCGGTAAACATGCCTGCAAACCAACTACTTAGGTTTTTGTTCAGATTCCGGTTGACGGCAAGCAGAGATTCTTTTAATACACGCATACGATCTAGTTGACCGTGTTCTACGAAGTATCTGAAAGAGAAATAAGGCTGTCCGCTTGTACGATTATCCGTCCAGTTTTGTCCGCAATCGTATTGGAACAGATACCAGATATGTTCTTTGAGTGTGATTGCCCGCTTTTGCAGGAAATCGGTATTGTTCATGTAGTTCACCAGATAACCGGCGATGGTTTGCGGAGAGGGTGTTAGGGTGAGTACTCCCTGTTCTATCCAATCCATCAGAGTTTCGTAATTCATTCCATAGAAACCGCCGAATTCCTTGCTTTCACCCTCTTTGAAGAAACTGTCGATCCAGGAAGGAATGTACCATGGGATCAATTCATTCAGTTGTTCCGTATAGATTCCCCATTCGTGTTTGCGGAATTCTTTTAGCGAATAGATGACGAGGGCGGTAAGATTGATGATACGATGCTGTTCGGGAGTTCCGCGTGTACCGTATGTGTTCTCGTTAAGTTGCACGAATTTATTGTAGTGTTCTTCCAATTTGTTAAGGCAGGGAACAAGCGTTTTTCGTTCTTCCTGCGTTAGTCCTTGCAGAAAAGGGATGATGGCGTCGCCTTGTCCTTTTTCTACTATCTCGTTGAGGCGTTCTTCTATGGTCATAATCATGAATTTGTTATAGGTTGTTGAGTGAAGTCGTCACTTTTTTCAGGTTGCTGTTTGTGCCCCATTCTTGCAGGCGTTGCAGGAGTTGTTTGTCTGTAACCTTGCTGTGGTTGATGGTCAATAGCTCCAGATAAAGTTCGAGCAGTTGTTTGAGTCCGGTAACGGGTTTGTCTGGCAATCCGCCTATAAATTCTGTGAGCAGTGCTTCCAGTTGCTGGTTGTGGAAAGTACTTCGTTTGTACATGCTTTCGTACACTTGTGTGGTGAAGCGTTTTAGCGGAGCAAGTTCCATCTGGATGAGGCGGGCCAGGATTTCTCCTACCCGGTGATTGTTTATTCTTCCTGTGGATATTCCTTCTACCCATAATTCGGCTGCATAGGAACGGACTGTTTTGTCTACAAAAAGCAGCGAACCACTTAGTAGGAACAAACTCATCTCTTTGAGCGGGCAGTGGAAAGACAACAGCATGCGCAAGGCACAGGCGAGGGTGCGTTTGCTGTCTTCCTGCGGAGTGCCGAAAGTCATGTAGCAAGTGATAATTTGGGCTATCAATGGTTCCGGGCGGTTGGGGAAACAGCATAGCAGAGGTTCCATGTAACGGGAATCATCCATGTTATATTTACTGTTGATAATCAGATGTTCCTGCCATAACTGGTGGCTGTTGTATTCAGTATATGTATGCCATTTGTAGAACTCGAGTTGGAGCAGACGCCTGTCAGTTTCGTATGATTTCTCTTTGGGTTTCACCTCTTTCCACTCGTAGTCTCCTGTCAGATAGTTGTGTGGTAATGTGTTACAGGCGAAAGATTTGAATGCTTCGAATTCCGTCTCCGGTGCTTTTACCAGTCCGGCGGCCATCCAGGCGGTTGGATGATTGTAGGGCGGTTCGGGTAGCGTGTTTTCATCCAACAGGAACAGAAAGAGATGCAGGTATTCATCTTGCAACAGTTGCCGGGCGGTGGCGATGGCTTCTTCTTTGTCTTCCATAGCACATCGGGCAATAGCTAGCTGGAAATCCCATGGACAGGGTTTCGTTTCTGCTTTCTGATATACGGCAAGCCGGCGTACCAGTTCGGTAGCCTGTACGTATGCCGGGGTATGGGTGGGAGTAGAAAGTAGGGGGAAGGCATTGCCTCCTTTTATTTTACGGATCACATTTAGCCATAAATGTTTGATGGGCGTGAAACAGGTTGCGTTGCTGTAGCCGGGTTTCCAGTCGGCAAGTCGTTTGAAAGAGCGCTCGTCATAAGCTCCTCTGTTTTCATCTATTCCTTTCAGCCTTTCTTCCAGTCGGGTGAACATATTTCTCAAAAATCCTGTGTTGGAGGTATCTTTCTGTGCCCATAAGCGTTGATATTCCAGTAGGAAGGTAGCGAGAAGATCTTCGTATGGCTCCCAGCTATTGGCAACGATAGTGGCAGCCCGCTGGAAAACAGGTTCCATCCGGTTGAGATCTTCTTTGTCCAATTGGGGATGGAAAGCAATGATGGCGGCGATGGTTGTTTCTATCTCCCAACTTTCCTCCATGTCGAACAAACGACTAAGCTGGAACAGGAAATCTTCTTTGTTGGCGGGGAAGGGAATAGGGTTGTCTTCCCTGCAGATGTGTACCGTTTCTCCCACACTTGCATCGGGCTCATGGGGTTCTTCTGTAGGCTGCGGTTTGAAAGAAGAGAGTATCGCATGCACGCTTTGAAACATCTCCGGTTGATAAGATTGCAGTGTTTCCTGGAGATTGGATGAAGAGACGTCTCCATATTTTGATATAAAATTAGCGGCTTTCTTTTGAAGGCTTTCGTCTTTCTTCAAGAAGAGTTGGCAGAGAGTGATGCAGCAGGGCTCTTTCATCTCGGGATGTTGTGCGACGATCTTTTCAAAGAGGGCGTAAATGGTAAGCAGCGAGTTTTTGGGGCTGGAGAAGAAAAGGGTGGTTGCACGTTCGATGAATTCCTGATAACGGAATCCTTCTTCGGATGCAATATTTTTCAACTGTTGCAACATCACGTTCACCGGTTTGGTATAGGAAGAGGTGAATATTTGCATCATCTCTTCTTGCAAGGATAACAGTTCTCCGGTAGTTGGTTGCAGAGTTTCGAAGAATCCGGCAAACCATCCTGCCATATCTTTTTTGAAACTCCGGTGGAAGGTGGCGAGTGTGGCTTTTAATAGGCGTTCTCTATCCAGATGGCCGTCCAGCGAAAAGCGGTAGAGAGCGGCACTGATACTTTCATCCCGTGCGGTAACTCCTTTTTTATAAGCCTCTTTGGCGCAATTATCTTGATAGCCGATGGACGATTCGTATTCGAAAATCGTCCAGATATGTTCTTTCAGGGTGATGTCACGCTTGAGTAATAACTCACTGTTGAAAGTATCGTTTCCTTTAGGTTCCTTATTTCTGATGCGGGTAATCCAGGGGAGTACATGTGCAATGCGGCTTGGAGCAATTTCTTTGAGGTATCCCATATCCATGAGCTGCATCAGCTGTTCGTAATTGAGATTGAAATTAAACCAAGTTTTGTCATCATTGATAAAATCCATCAGCCAGGTGGGGCAGTAAAGTGGGAGTAGTTTGCAAAGCATATCAAACTTTACATGATATGCCATATCCATCTCTCGTTTGTTGGCGCAGACAAACTGAACAGCGGATAGAAAATGTGCCCGTGCCGCACTGCAGGTTGTCTCACTACTGAAACCGGCAAACTTACTTTTTATCCATTGTAAATCCCGGATAACCGGCAGCAGCTTCCGCCTTTCTTTCATTGGTAACTCCAGTAATCTCTTGACAAAAGGGATTAATATCTTCTCTTCATTCTCCGGAGTATCCACATAAGCCTTGGATAATTTCTCGAGTTCTTTTTTTAGTTCTTCCATTGTACTAGTTTCTTTACTGCCAGAATATGTTTGCAAGCTCCCCGTTCTCCTTGATTGCTGCTGAACCAGGTGCAAGTGCAACGCTCCTTCTCACTTTCTCTGTCGAGAATGACCGTATGTCTGACACCTCCGCTTCCTGCCACGCGTGCTTCTGTCCGTTTCTCGTCATTCGATATGATTTCTACTTTTTCTTCTTCCAGTAGTTTTTCTGCAGCTATCATTCGAGGATTGAGACTTAAAATACGTTCGGTTTTGAAAGGCAGGCGACGGTAGAAGAAGCTGTTTTCATCCAAATCGAATCCTAATAACCCCATGGCTGCCAGCCGTGCCGCGAGGGAATCTACCTTCTCCAGGTCAATATGTTCCTCTATGGCAAAAAGAGTGGGGTTGAACTGTTGGTTGGCATAACTGTATTTATCCATTGCTTCTATCCATCTTTCGGGGACATCTTCGAGCAGAGATTCCAGTGCGGCGCCTTCTCCGGAAAATCCTCTCCAACATTCGCGGGAAAGAGAAAGGCTGAAGCGTACCGGACCGAAATAAAGTTGCCAAATGGTAGATTGCATGGTGGGATGCGCAAAGACTTTCAGCTCATCGGCAAATGGAAGCAAGGGCTCGAGCAGACGTAAGCGATGAAGTCCTCCAATGCAGACGGCATTCATGCTTTTCACCGGTGAAAAGGCGGGTTTTTGACCGCGCATCACTAAATAATAGTCGCATTTCACACTACTTTTCGGAAGAGTCTGGAAGAGTTGCAAGGTTTGTATGCGATTGAAGGAGTAGAGCTGTTCCGCAACGGATTGATAAATCTGTACTGTAGTCAGCCCTTTTATCCATTTCACGGGAAGAGGTACTTTTCGTTCTATCACTTTCTCACCTTTATGATAAAATCCCACCTCTTTGGAACCGACCGACATTACCATATTCTCCTGTCTGCCTATTCCTCCTAAGGCAGAAATCATTCCGGGATTAAAATCTACGTTTGTTGTCCCGTTTTCCAGAAATTCTCCGTCGTGTCCGTCAGGAAGCACGTCGACTCTGGCATATACACCTGCACAATTAGAGAATCCTTCAAAACGCAGGCGGTCATTTCCTGCGGTTACAATCGGATCTTTCAGCATGGAAAGCTGTGACGGTGTCAGATTAAAACTGGACTGCACAACATTGGATAATGCGATGAGGCAGCGTGCTGTCATGTAGGGTTGTGTCAACTTTCCCCAAAAGAAACAGGGTGCTTCTTTCTTTTCTATTTCGCTGTATTTGGCAAGAAACAGTTCGTCCTGATCGGCTGACCGTTGCAGTGCGGAAGGAGCTGCATATTGGTAAGAGATGGTATCAGTCATAGATAGTAAATCTGAATTTGGTTGTATATTCTCCAAATATAGAAATTAATTCTTAGTGAAAAAAAGAAGTAGGAGAATTTACATCGCTTTGGAATACTGATATTATAAAATATCGTCAAATGAAGCATTTATGCCTCTTTTGGCAGCAAATATTAAATACAATTCTTTATAGTCAGGCACAATTTTTTATACATAAAACAACTATTATTTATAACTATTCTTAATTTCTACGTTCCTTTTTGCCGGAAAATAATACTTTTGTTCCCATAATTAGAATGTTTTAGTAACAGATTCTAAATTAAGTCTTATGAATTTTTAAAGATGAAAAAGACAGCTGTTTGTGAAAATCGCTAATATTGTTTGTTTTGTTTGTGTTATCCCATTTTGAGTCAGGTGTGACTTCAAAATGGGATTTTCGCTATAAGGACAGTCTCAAAACCACCTGAATACTATCAGAAATGACCTAAATTCTATCAACTGATAGATTTTCCCCTAAACAATGTTTGTTCTTCACCTGCCACATTTGTTGAAAACGCGTAAACTTGCAACATCGAAATGATGATAACGAATACTCACAATTTAAAAATAACGTATATGAAAAGTTTAAGCTTCAGGAAAGATCTGATAGGAGTACAGGATGAATTACTCCGTTTTGCATATAAACTGACAACCGATCGTGAAGAAGCAAACGATTTGTTACAGGAAACCTCATTAAAAGCATTGGATAACGAAGATAAATATACCCCCGACACAAATTTCAAAGGATGGATGTATACTATAATGCGGAACATCTTTATTAATAATTACCGCAAAATAGTGCGCGATCAGACATTTGTCGATCAGACTGAAAACCTCTATCACCTTAACCTGCCACAAGATTCAGGTTTTGAAAGTACGGAAAGAGCTTACGATTTAAAAGAAATGTATCGCGTAGTCAATGCTCTGCCGAAAGAATACAGAGTTCCGTTTGCTATGCATGTTTCAGGATTCAAGTACCGTGAGATTGCAGAAAAGCTGAATCTTCCGTTAGGTACTGTAAAGAGCCGCATATTCTTTACCCGTCAGAAATTGCAGGAAGAATTAAAGGACTTCCGCTAAACGTTTACTATCAATTTTCAGTTGGTATCAATAGGTATAGGGCAAAAGGATCTCGTTTCCTTTTGCCTTTTTTATTTTATGTGTTGGAGGTTTGTATTTGTTATGGGAATTTTTTCAGTAACTTTGTCACTGTTTAATTGACTGCTCTGACTTATCAGTCAAGGATAGTCGATTTGCTTCTCTAAATTGTCGAAGAATGAATAAAGATATAAATGTTATGATAAAAGCAATCATGCTCGATGTGGATGGAACATTGGTAAGTTTTGAAACTCATAAAGTGTTGCCATCCTCTGTTGATGCCCTTAGGAAGATTCATGACGGTGGAATTCGAATAGTCATTGCTACCGGTAGAGCGGCAGGCGACCTTCATGAAATAGCTGATGTTCCGTATGACGGAATTATTGCATTGAATGGTGCCGACTGTGTTTTGCGGGATGGCACCGTGATAAGAAAGCACCTTATTCCGAAAGATGATTTTAAGAAAGCCATGGAAATAGCAAAGACCTTTGATTTTGCAGTCGCTATTGAATTGGATGAAGGTGTGTTTGTTAATCGTCTGACTCCGACTGTCGAACAGATTGCTAAAATCGTGGAACACCCTATCCCGACCGTTGTAGACATTGAAAACCTGTTTGAAAAGAAAGAGTGTTGTCAGCTTTGTTTTTATATCGATGATGAGATGGAACAAAAAGTGATGTCGTTTCTGCCTAATCTTTCCTTGTCGCGCTGGCATCCTTTATTTGCTGACGTAAATGTGGCAGGAATAAGTAAAGCAACCGGCCTTTCGGTATTTGCTGATTATTATGGGATCGGAATGACGGAAATAATGGCTTGCGGCGATGGTGGTAATGATATTCCTATGTTGAAAGTTGCCGGAATCGGAGTGGCTATGGGAAATGCATCGGAGATAGTCAAGGCTTCAGCCAATTTTGTTACTGATACGGTGGAGAATGACGGGCTTTGTAAAGCGCTGAAACATTTTGGAATTATTTAATATTGGGTACTCTATAGCTTAATATTATAGGTGTTATTCCCCTATTGCTTATTCTTCGCCATTTCTGCTTTGTCCGTTGCTGTTGTTTTTACCTGTTTGGGAACAATTAGTTATCTTTTATTCTAGTTGGAGGATGGCTATAAAAAGGAAAAATTCCTGCAAGTGAAGCACTTACAGGAATTTTCAGTGGACCAGCCTGGGCTTGAACCAGGGACCTCCAGATTATGAGAACGGCAAAGTGATATTCAGCGATAGTCCATTTTATCAAATTCTATTGTGTATCAATTAGTTCGATTTTCTCCACTTCCTATAAAACTCACTAAATCCCCCTAACTGGAACCGTTTGTTTTCGCATTGTTTTCGCAGAAATGGTAGAGAAATACATAAAATAGGCAAGACAATGCTGTTTTCTAGTAACAAAAAATCACAAGAAACATCCTACTATACAATAAAAATCTATAACTTTGAATTTTAAAAGTAAATTATATTAGTTGTCTATTATAATTAGGCGACAACATATCGACCTATATCAAAAATATATGGCAAAAGAAGGATTAAATAAAAAAACAATATCTCAGCTCGTTCCTGCGGGTAAAACATGGGCATTATGTGTTGGTGCTGGCATATCATTCCCGATTTTTCCATCATGGAATACTTTAGCGGAAAGAATTATTTTACACAGTTCTCCAAATTCTATTAACATCATAAATGAGATAAATAGCTATTTTTCATCTGAAGTCATAATACAATCCTGTTATGAACAATTAAGATCGGAAAATAAAGATATAAAATTCCCTGAAATACTAGCAGAACTACTTTATAAAGATTTATTAAAATCAGTCAACCAAAGAGATAGAGATTTGTTGTGTAAATGTTTATCAACACAAGTACCTTCCCCTAATTTGGATTGGAATAGATTTCTTACACTTATAAAACAACTATCACCTGTAAGCTCAATAGATTTAGCTCAATTAGTTATAGAAGCCTATAAGAAAGATGCTGGTTTAAATAGTATAATTACTTTTAATGCAGAAACTCTTTTCCCTACACTTATAAATGCTTATGCCCAAATTAGCTTGAAGAAAAATGACAAAATATTGGATTATATAACAGAACCTACAACTTCTCATTATCGCGGTAGGATACCTTTTTATTTTTGTCATGGATTAGTTCCTTTGCCAGGAAGTAAGCAAAAATGGATGAATGCTTCTGATAAACAGGTTTTCCTAGAAAATGAGTATTTACAACTTGCAAATAATGCTTTTTCCTGGCAGGCAATAAGTTTTTATAATATCTTATCTACTAATACCGTTTTTTTTATAGGTTTGTCATTTCGAGATGCAAATGTCAGAAGGTGGCTTTCCTGGTTGCATAAGGCCAAAGTTGATACTATCAATAAATATGGCGGCGCAAATGAAAGTACCACTCATTATTGGATTGAAAAATCTCCAGAATCTTCTCAATTGAAAAAATGGTATGAAGCTTCGGTTGCGCATCTAGGTATAAGATTAATCTGGATAACAGAGTGGACAGAGGTTGCTTCTATAATTAGAACATCGGTTGAAAATTTACGTACATGATATTGTAATAAGTTATAGTTTTTAATCTTCTTATTGTACAATAGTGAAAATAATTTATTACCTTTGCATCATTATATAAGGTGAGCCATGACACAAAATGTGCTCTTTCCCTAGAAAGGAAAAGTGAGTTTGCCTAACCTTCGTGGGAAGGTTATTCCATTCCGATGAATCGAAGCGTAGAGGGAGTGCTAGTCGGAGGGCACTCTATGACAAACGAAACGCGAGAGTTGCTTCAGGGGTTGAGATCGATTAGCAGAAGCCCGGTTACCAGTCAGCGACAGGAGACAACGAGATTGCACCGCTGCATATAACGACAATGTTTTTATCCTTCTAAGGATAGGAACTCTGTGGTTATATGCAGCGTTTTGTGTATGTACGCCTCACATCGCAAAGCGGCTGTATTCAGAGGTTATGTTGAACATAAACAATGAATGCAATGGAAAAATTGACTAAGTCCTTATCTCTTTTCAAAGAGCGTGGTTGTACCGTTTCACTTGCCCTTGATATTCGAACCAACAGGAGGAAATCAAGTGAGTACCCTTTATCTGTGCGTTTTACATTAGAACGTAGAGCTTTTTATTATCCCGTTGGTGGGTCTTATACTGCAAAAGAGTTTTCGGACATTTGTAGTGCTGTAAAATGTAGGAGCGAGAACTACAAGTTGCAAAAGGAATGGAAGGACACGTTTATTCCCAAGTACAAGGAAATCTTGATGAATCTGAACAAGGGAGGCATCCTCACATACGAAATGGTACGTCGATGTATAATAGACGGTGAAGAAGCAACATCCATAGATGACAACGCTACTGTCTCTCAATCTTTTGTTGGCATTTGGGAGCAAGTCATCCATGACCTCCGAACAGAAGATGGCGGAGTACGCTTTACCACAGCCGAAAGTTACGAGTGTTCTCTCAAATCATTCAGAAAGATTCTTGGAGAGAATGCCATAAAAGGCTTTTGTATCAGTGCGGCAGAACTTCAGAAGTGGAAGGATGGTATGCACAATGGGGTAAAAGATGAAAATGGTGCGATTGTCGGGAAAATCAGCGACACTACGGCCGGTATTTATTTGCGTTGTTGCCGTGCCGTATGGAACAGGTGTGTGCATGAGGGCTACCTCAAAGATGTTCCTTATCCCTTTTCTAACAAGAAAGAGAAAGGCTTGGTAAGCATTCCCAAGAGCGCAAAGCGCAAGCAGAGTTTCCTGAACGTAAACCAGATGACAGAGCTTTATAACCTTTTCGTTTCAAAGCAATACCCCGAACATTGGACGGAAGATTATATGAAACGTGCCCATTATTCATTAGGGCTGTTCCTTGCGCAATACCTGTGTAATGGTTTCAACATGGCTGATGCCGGACGTCTGACTTACAACAGTTATTATTACCAGACAGAAGGCAAGGCGTTCCGCTTCAATCGCAAAAAGACTTCCCGAAGATGCCCCGATGGTTCCGAGGTGATAGTTCCTATTATCCCTCCCTTACAATATATCTTGGATGAGATTGCTGCGCCTCCGACTCGTGATGGCTTGGTGTTCCCCGACATATTAAAGGGATCGGAGACAGAAGAACTGCGCCGCAAATACACGGTACAAGAAAACTCAAACGTGAAAGACCGAGTCATCAAGATTTGCCATGAGGCATTGAATTGGGATAAGTCCATCTGTCCGTCCGGCACATGGTGCCGACACTCGTTTGCTACTAATCTGCATAATGCCGGAGTGGATATGGATTATATCTCTGAAAGCATGGGGCATTCAACTTCTGATCATGCCATTACTCAAATCTACATTGAGCATTATCCTCTCGATATACAGATGCAAAACAATTCAAAACTGCTAAACTTGGATAACACTTCTGAAAGGGATGCTCTGTTAGCGAAGCTGGCAAGCATGTCCACAGAAGAATTGCTCAAACTATTCAGATAACCTTAATCAGTAATACAATGATAAACTTCATAGAGAGGATAAAATCCTATTCCAAAAGAAAGGATACTGCTGATATGGCTATTCGTGCGTGGAAATCGGCCAATGAGGAAGCGTATGCCAACTTTTGTAAGCGCATAGATGCTGTGGCTAAAGGTAACATATCAGTTATGATGGACATGTATCTGATGATGCGGGATTGCGTACCACCTGAAGCCCTGATGATGTATAACTGGCTCTCTGATTTTGTAAACGGCAAGGATGTGTCAGACATTGCAAACCAACAATGGGCTGGCCAATATACCGAGACCATCGCCAGATGTATCACCAACATGCGTTTGTGGATAGGCATCAATGTGAAAACAGGTACGGTAGAACTGCTCACTTCTCCAAAGTCAGGGCTACTGATGGTTCATTCTGAAACACCTATTGAAATATGGAATCGTCTGCCGCAGGAGTTAAGGTCCTACTTGATTGGGCAATTAGATATGTTCATGAGAAACAGCAAAGGATGTTATCTGTTGAGCAAACTGGAAAGAAAAATGGTTTATCAGTTCCTGACCTATATCTCTCAAATTGTTTTCCTCTTTCATGCAGTATTCATTGGTGGGTTCATGGCTAACCTGTATGACCGTGTAATGGAAAAGAAAGAGGATTTGGCTTATTGTATGTATTATTTCGTGGTATTTGACCACGGTCTTTCACGTATGGCCAAATTACTTAACCGTCTGTTGAACAGTGAAGAGGTTGACCATGGCGATATACTTCTTGTAAAGTCATGCGTTACCCTGCTTGTAAATGGAAGTATAGAGATGGGCGCAGAAACCAAAGCGGATTGGGAAAACACCGTTGAGAAGTGTAACCCAGAAATCTGGAAGGAGGTGATGTTTGCCTTACGAAAAGTAAAAGGCAGGCGAGGCAATAGAAAGGTGATACAATCATTGGATGATATTCTTTTGGGCGACAAGGAACGTATCAAGCTGGGTATCCTTTTGTTTCTTGAAGAGAATACAGAGGACATAAGTCTTGCCTATCTGTTGAAATCATTGGTAAAGTCTGGCAAGATAAAAGCGTCCACAAGATACATGACATTCCACCGTGCCATAGAACAGTTCTCTCAACGACATTACGGGCACGACATTCCACAGAAGCGGTACTGGGAAATCAAAGAACTTACGTTGAACTCACCTCAAAGAGGAAGCAGTTACACCAAAGCAAAACGGATAATAGACCGATGGACGGACTATTTTGCCAATAACGGGTAGTTGGGAAATCCAGCTATCCGTTTTTTACAGCAAACATCTGTTGTAATTCGGTCGGTAAAATTAAGGTATAAATAAACCGACCAACACACAGAGTTTCATACACTACCTTTGCTTGCGAAATCGGTTTCACAGAGTTGAACCGAGGCTTAAAGTATTTAATCATCAAACAAGTAAAGATATGGAAGAAAAACTCAATTTTACCCAACTACTCCAAAAGCCCATCGCCATGATGACGGGTGAGGAGCTTTGCTTTCTCATCACTAAAAGTGTGGAAAGTACAGAAGTGGCCATTCCCCAAGTGGCATCCAAAGGCAACTACTATGGTATAGAGGGTATCGCCCGTGTATTCGGTTGTAGCGTACCCACCGCCAACCGCATTAAGAAAAGCGGTATCATAGATAAAGCTATCACACAGATAGGACGAAAAATCGTAGTGGATGCAGACCTTGCGTTGGCTTTGGCAAAGGAATCAGGTGGCATTCGCATCAAAGAATAGGTGTATGGAAGATGATTGGAAAAAGAATCTGGCAACAGACAGTTACGGAAATCCTGCTCGTTCCATCAGTAATCTCCGGCTTATTTTCACACTGGATGAGAATCTTAGTCAGATAAGGTACGATACCTTCTGTCAGGACGATGTATGTTTCTGCCCTTTGTTCCGCAATGTCAACGGAAACAAGATAGATGAAGAGTCGGCAGGAAAGATACAGGATTATTTGGAAAGGACATACAGAATACGTCTGACGCAGAATAAGGTATTTGAGATATTGAAGACCACTTCTTCTGAACGGAGTTTCAATCCTGTACAGGGATTCATCGCACAAGAGACATGGGACGGACAACCTCGCATAGCCACAACCATCATAGATTATCTTGGAGCGGATGACACTCCGCTTGTTAGGGAACAGACAAAACTTTGGTTCGTGGCGGCTGTAGCAAGAGTATTCAATCCAGGTTGCAAGTTTGACAACGTACTGACCTTGCCCGGTCCCCAAGGTATTGGTAAAAGCACCTTCTTCAAAGCCATCAGTGGGAGATGGTTCAACGATTCATTCTCTTTCGCCAGTGGTGACAAGGAGAAAGTGGAGACCATAACCAACGGTTGGATTATTGAAATCAGTGAGTTGAATGGTTTAAAACGGGCGAATGACGCGGAAGCAGCCAAGGCTTTTCTAAGCCGTTGCAGTGATTATATGCGTCCGGCTTATGGGCATAAGGTGGTGGAGTTCATGCGGCATAATGTTTTTGCTGCGACTACTAATGAAATGAACTTCCTACAAGGAGACAATGGAAACCGCCGATGGTGGATTATCCCTGTCAAAGGCAGCGGTCATGTGTCAGATTGGTTGGATGATTTGCAGTGTTCCGTTCCTCAACTTTGGGCAGAGGCATACGCATATTATCGACAAGGAATGAAACTCTACTTGTCACCGGACATGGAGAATGAGGCCAACGAGGTGCAGATGCAACATTCCAACATTCTTGTTGACCCAATCATGGAGGACATAGAAATGTATCTGGAACGTGAGGTTCCCGTGCAGTATGCAAATTGGATGATTCCGACACGACTGGCTTATCAGAAAGGAGCATACTCAGAACCAAATTCCACAATGACCTCACTCAATATGGTTTGTGCCCGGCAGATTATAGAGGAACTGCCCAATGATTTAGTCAGACGAAATCCGTCCAAATACACTTCGCAATACCTCAACCGCCTGATGTCCATGTTTCCCAATTGGAAACGGAGTGAACAGGAGAAGGTCAAGGGGCTGCATCCAGCCTACTGCGATAAGACGGGACGGACGAAATACCCATGGGTGAGGGTGGACGCTCCAAGTGAAGAGTCCTGCGCAACGCTGCCAAGTGAACTGGAATTACCATTTTAATTTCAAAATAAGGGAAAAGAAAAAACCAATGTCCCCTTGTCCCCCTTTTGCCCTCGAAAAAGAATAAAAACAGGAAGTAAGCAAAATAGAAAATTATAAAAAACGCTTGGGACACGGGACAATATAAACCAACAATATGAGGAAAGAAGAACTTATCAAACAGCTACAAGAATGTGACCCGTTGTTGGCAAATGCGGTCAGCCACATGGTTACGTATGTTCAAGACCGTTATCCCTCCACCTTTCCAAGCAAGGAACAGACCGAGGCGGTGAACAATTACCTACGAAGTGTCCATGCCGATGGAGACGGAAGTATATCAGAACGGAATTGTGAACACCGCCGTATCGCTTCACAGAACATTACCATTGCCGCCATCCGTATATTAGACAGCCGTCAACTTGACAGGCTTCAAGACGTGCTTGACCACATCGCATACGACAAGGAGTATTATGTGCCGGAGAGAGGTTACGGTATGCACCGCTGACTTTCTCTTTTGGCTGCACCATTTATAAACCATCTCAAATTATACAGACGATGAAAACAGATTTGAACTATTGTATAGTGCTTTCGTCAGAGCAACTTGCGTATCTGGCAGGAAGCAAATACGGCATTGACCGTATGAAGATATTGCACCGACTTATTGAAGCGGCTGTGTTGGAAGAAACCGACTATGCCATAAAAGGATTTTCCACAACCTTACAAGTGGGGCAAGCCATCCTTTCGGAAGTGGATTTGTCCTGCAAGTTAGGCTATGACAAAAAGACCATATCCCGCGTACTTAACAAGATGAACCAGTTGGGAATTGTCGCATCTACGCAGAACAACCGAACAAGCGTTCATACCCTGAAATGTATATCGGCATGGATGGAAAATGGCAATCGTATAGACAATCCTTTCTATGTTCGAATCAAAAACCGACAAGAGGAAGGAGAGAATACAGGCGCACTATCCAATGATGCGAAGCCTCTTTTACCAACACCCCCGCTGGAGGAAAACGTTTCCAATTCTAATGATTACAGTCAATCAGAAGTAATGAATGAGGGCTGTATTTCTGACACTGATTTTTCCTTTGAAGACAAATTACCTGTTATATCAGACAAAGGGGAACTACTCTCGTCCTCTTTTTCTTTCCCTTCTGCTTCGGTTTCTCCACCGCCTGCGAGAGAGGAAGAATCTAACGAGGATGTTTCAGCAGATGGTCAGACATAATCATATTGGATATGGCGGTAGAGCCTATATTTTGTGCGGGGTCTTGCAAGAAGTTCCTATGTCGCACAAATTCGTTACACTCATCCGTACTACATAGGCGTATTCCGGCAGTCGCAAGCTCCCACCCTGCTGTCCCTTTTTAGATTGATGTCTCACCCATAACATAACAAAACATGAAGAAAAAGAATATCAACAATGAAGCTGACGAAGAAAACGACAAGAAAGTTATAAAACGTACCCTGCGACTTGAAGCCAGAGTAACGGAACAGGAATACGCCAAAGCGAAAGAACTTGCCAAGACCTGCGGTTTATCCATGAGCAACTATGTGCGCCGCACTGCTTTAGGGCAGCATCCACGGCAACGGTTGTCTGAGCGTGAGGTAGAAGCCTTATGCAGTCTGACGGATGCAAGGGGCGACCTTATCCGTATTGCGGCAGCCGTGAAATCCATCCAAGCGGACAAACGAGCCATATACTTCCGCGACACACGCTTTGTAGAGCGATGGATGATAGCAGCTACACAGCTTATTAACCGCTGGGGCCAGATAAAGAATTACCTAACAGAATAAAAATCCTTACCTATTATGATAGCAAAAGCCAGTACCATTCCACATGGTGCAAATGCCATAAGATATTCCGTCAATAAAGACAGAGCGGATATAGTCAAAGCCAACCTGTTGCCCGATGATATTTCACCGGAAGCGATGTACGGTCGGATGATGCTCGTGCAGAAGATGTTTACCGAGAAAATCAACAAGGGCAGACCTCTTGGCAGAAACGTGATAAGAATTGAAATTTCCCCGTCCGAAAAAGAGAGCCGAAACTGGACAATGGATGACTGGGCTCGTTTGGCAGATGAGTTCATCCGGGTATTCGATTCCATAGACCTTTCCCAAAAGACCAAACGGGCTTCCTCAAAACAAACCAATCTCAAAGGTTCGCAGTACATAGCCGCCCTGCATCGTGATTCTAAGAGTGGCATTCTACACCTGCACATTGATGCCAACCGTGTGGATATGAATGGGAAAATAAATGATAGCCATAAGATTGGTGAGAGGGCAGTCATGGCTGCGAATATCATCAACGAGAGACGTGGCTGGGTGCAGTCTGAAGAAATAGGTATACGGCACAAGCAGGAAATCTCAAACTGTTGTATGGAGATACTTCGTACAATGGACAAATTCAGTTGGCGACAATATGAAATGGAACTGACAAAACGAGGTTACAAAGTACACATACAAGAAAATGATAAGGGAAAAGTTTATGGTTATTCCATCAAACGGGGTAACTCAAATTATAAATCATCCGTGTTGGGTATCGGGAGAAATCTGACTCCATCAAAGATAGAGGCTACTTGGGCAAAACTGCATCAGCAGGAAAGGAAATCCGAGCCAACAAAATCTATTCCTCAACAAACACGGACAGCAGATTTGACTCCTATTTTACTGCCTGTTATAAAGCATTACGATATTGCGACAGACGAATATCACAGCTACCATGTAGAGATACCCGAAGCCGCTGACAATATCATCCGGCAAGATTGTTCTTTGAAGGAAGCTCATCCGTTAGCTAAGATTAAAGAGATACAACACACGGCTCTTTTACTCTTTGCAGGATATATGGATGCTGCTACCAGTATAGCTGTTTCAAGTGGCGGTGGCGGTTCTGACACTGGAGGTTGGGGAAAAGACAAGGACGAGGATGAACTTGAATGGGCACGCCGTTGCGCACGAATGGCAAACAGCATGTGCAAACGCAGGAAAGGGCTGCACAGATAATTCACTTTTTATAAATACAAGAACATGGGTATAGGAAAATCAAGAGGCACATCGCCTATAAATGTCAATGACATGCTGGAGAAGGTTGAAATGAACCAACAAATTGAGTCAGAAAAGCAAGAAATTGATAAACTTCTCGTAGAAATCAGAGAGGCAAAAGAAACGCTGATAAAGTTCAATGAGGATTTGGAGAAAGCTATCGCTGCCGAATGTCACATTGAGGGTGCGCTCAAAGCGGCAGTTGGCAGTTGCGATAATATTGTCAATGGCATCTGCAATGCCATTGTGAAAGCTGAACGAGACACGAAATTCAAAACAACAATTACCCCTGACCAACTTGCAAAGCTTAAGCAACTGATAGACCATTCTGTAGAAAGTTGGATTTCGGTATTGGCAAATCACCGTGCCGAACAATCGAAACTTATTACTGAACATGAATCCAACATGCGTAAAATCCTCAGACGGAATGAAGGCGTTTGGTTCTCGGATTTTTGGATGAGAGGCTTGGTGATATTCTTACTCGTTTATACGTTGGGATTAGGGCTGGTTGTATATTATGTAACATACAACTAACAGGGACGGTGTTCCGCCCCTGTTATAGTCTACTTATTGTGGTTTTTGTGTTTATCGGCAAATTGCCGGCAAATGAAATTATGCCTAAGTTTCTGTATACCGAAATCAAGATATAGGATAAGATGCATGCCAATAAATCAGAATTTAGAGGCGATGGCAAAACAGCTTTACGATTACTGGTTTGTGCAATTTGACTTTCCGAATGAGGAGGGCAAACCATACAAGTCGAGCGGTGGTGAAATGGTTTGGAATGAAAAGTTGAAACGTAAGATACCAAATGAATGGGACAATTGCAAGCTAAAAGATTTTATCAATCTTTTTGATTCAAAACGCATTCCTTTATCAAGTAAAGATAGAGAGGAAAGAAAAGGCAACTATCCGTACTATGGTGCAACAGGTATTATGGACTATGTAAATGAATATATCTTTGATGGAGATTATATTCTGTTGGCAGAAGATGGTTCAACTTCTGATTCAAAAGGATTCCCTATCGTACAATATATATGGGGTAAGAATTGGGTGAACAATCACGCACATATAATTCTTCCCAAAAACGAACAATATTTAATGTTTACCTATCAAATGCTTAGGAGCATTCCTGCAAAGCAGATAGAAACTGGTTCTATTCAGAAAAAAATCAGTCAAGAAAACCTCTGTGAGTATAATATGGTATTACCTAATTCAATTTTGATTGAGAAATATGAAAGTATCATATCTCCATTATGGGAGAAACGCAAACTATGTATTGAAGAAATCAACGCTTTGATTAAGCAGCGAGACGAACTTCTTCCACTCTTGATGAACGGTCAGGCATCGGTAAATTCTGATTTATCGACTCTTTTTAACCCGTTGTGCTGCTAAATTACTATTCATATATACATGGGCATATTCCCACATGACCTTTAATAATTACATTATGAGGTATAGAATTATTCGAAAGAGATTCCTTAGAATCGTTTGTGAATGTTGTGGACATGAGTTCTATGCAGAATCTAGCGTCAATTGCTGTCCTGAATGTGAAAGGCATTGGAACGAAGACTAATTAAAAATGCACAAGAGAGGCTATCAGGTCTCTCTTGCTTATATTCTATATTATAATACATCATTTTTATAGAATTATGAAAGAAAACATCATTCAGGCAATAGTTGCGGAGATGCAGCGTGACTTGGACTGCCGACAAATGGCACGGCTTAAAACTGTGCTTGCATCAGAGTTACATAATGTAGAAATAGTCGAAAAAGAAGATTGTTCCAAACAACAAGCGCAAGAGAATGAGCATCTTCTAAGCTCGTTTATTTCGGCAAAGAAGATAGAGGGGTGCTCAGAGAAGACATTGGCATATTACCGTAATACTATTGAGCGATTATTACTTACGCTTTCAGTAGCGATTTGTCATATAACAACATCAGATATTCGAGCCTATCTATCCGGTTATCAGGAAGAGCACCAATCCAGTAAAGTGACCATAGACAACATGAGACGCATCTTCTCCAGCTTCTTTGCATGGTTGGAAGATGAAGATTATATTGCCAAAAGTCCCGTTAGACGTATCCACAAGGTTAAGACAGATTCGCTTGTTAAGGAGGTGCTTTCTGACGAGCAGCTGGAGCAACTGCGGGATAGTTGCACCAACAAACGAGACCTTGCCCTTATAGACATTCTTTCTTCCACGGGCATTCGTGTGGGTGAATTGGTTAAGTTGAATCGTGAAGATATTGACTTCCATGAACGCCAGTGCGTGGTATTTGGCAAGGGCAACAAAGAACGTGTTGTTTACTTCAATGCCCGAACTAAACTACATTTGCAGCAATACCTTGATGAACGCACAGATGACAATCCTGCTTTATTCGTTTCCCTCCACTCACCTCATACTCGCCTAACAATTAGCGGTGTAGAAGTAAGAATCCGGGAATTAGGAAAGTCCCTTTCTATGCCTAAGGTTCATCCGCATAAGTTTCGTCGTACACTTGCAACAATGGCTATTGACAAAGGTATGCCCATTGAACAGGTGCAACGTCTGCTCGGTCATGTGCGTATAGATACTACCTTGCATTATGCCATTGTGAACCAAAACAATGTAAAGTTAGCCCATAAGAAATACTTGGGATAAGTAATCATGCTGGATTCTGCTTGAAAATGTGTAACTTTGCATCCAAATAGGATGCAAATGGATAAACAGAAACTGGGAGATATTGCCACTGTAGAAATTAGTGGGGTTGACAAGAAAACAAAAGACGGCGAACAAGAAATCCGGCTTTGCAACTTTGTTGATGTCTATTATAACTGGGCTATAACCACAGCTCAGCATGATGGCTTTATGTTTGCGACTGCCCGTCCCAATGAGATTTCCAAGTTCCAATTAAAGAAAGGTCAAGTAGCTTTAACCAAGGATAGTGAGACTCGTGATGACATTGGTGTTCCCACTTATATTGCCGATGATTTTGATGATGTTATCTTGGGGTACCATTGCGCCCTGATTACTCCAAACAAAGATATTTTAGATGGACGTTACCTAAACGCCCTTCTGCATACTGACTATGCAAAGAAATATTTCGCTTGTAATGCTTCTGGAAGCGGACAACGCTATGCGTTATCCGTTGAAGCGCTCAATTCGTTTCCAGTTCCAATGATTCCATTACGTAATCAAGAGCGAATTGGCGAAATATTCTCTGCATTGGACAAGAAAATTGAACTCAACCGTCGGATAAATCAGAATTTACCGATACTTGACCGTTCATCAGAAGTGGTAGAAGTTCGTCACGCTGCTTAATTAAATATGATATTTCCTCATGCAACTTCACTACCTGCTCAAAGATTGGTGATATCAGTTCCTCAAATCTAACCGCAATATCTTTATTATCAGGTATGGCAATTGTGCTTTGTTGTAAATGATCTTGCGTAATATGTCCCATCGTTGTTTTCCTTGCTTCTGCCACTTTCTTAAATACATCAATATAATCCAAAAGTTGAAAATAGTAAAATGACTTCGGGAAATCATTTGCAGAAGTAACCTTAAAGATATGCTGATTAAGTCCTCCAAGTCCATAAGCCCAAAGCATAACTTCCAGTGATGCCGACCATGAAAATAGCACATCACCATTATACACCTTTACTGACTCTGGTATATTTGACGTTACCTCTTCTGTGTCATCGGAAATACCATCGTGCATTTCTCGTATCTTAATAACAGGCAATGACTCTTCATCATCCTTTGGTCTGAATTTCTGACAAGCCAAACCATTTGTAAAAACAGCAATTTCAAAGAGGTTTCCACAATGCCAACCAACAGGAATGTTGCGTTTTAGTTTCTCATTCCAAACCATCTTACCACCACTTGATTTATAAGGTTTGCCCTCCTCATTCGGGAAGTCAAACTGCACGAACCAGTAATCGTAGAACTGCTTTGCCATTGCTTCTAAATTCTGATTTATCGCTCGGTTAAGTTCTATCTTGCGGTCAATGGAGCGCAATAACTTACCGATGCGTTTTTGCTCAGATAATTCGGGAATCCACACTGTGCAATCCTTGATTTTATCAGGTGAAGTGTGACGAATTTTAGTCTGTTGGGCAGCAGCACTTAGCTGTTGCTTAACGAGGGCGGAGGATATGAGATAAAATGCGAAATCCTTATCTAACAAGTCTTCCTTGCAGATAATCTTTGCTACATCTTGACTTTGTATGTATTTGCCGCTTTCAGGAATAATGGCAGTAGAACCAAGCAAGCCTATTGCCTGTTCTGTCAAAGGGGTAATAATATCTCCCTCTTCCATTAGAAACTCAGATTTGAAGTCTCCGACATAATAAAGATTGTCCTTGGACTTGTTCTCCTTAAAACAGTTGTTCTGATAGTCGAAATTGCCACAAGTCAGACGGATATATTCACCCTCAGTGGCGTAATACTCGCCACTGAGACTTGCACCTCTTGTAACATCAAGGATTTCTCCCAATTTATATTTCGTCAAAATCATAATAATCTATTTTGATTTTTTAGATATGATTTGGCTTCATGTTCAAAGCAATTCAAAAAGTATTCTTGTCCATTTTTTACATCTTCTTTATGCTCTGTAGTCCAATATGGATTTTCTTCAACTTCTTTTTTCATCTTAGCTTTTAGCCATTCTACACCATCGTGCAAGTCTTTTTCGGATATAGAGTAATGATTGTCTAACATTTCATTTATCGCAAATGCAGACAACTGAAAACCACCATTCGCATTCAATCCCATAGTGGTCATATATTCGGTTATTTTATCATAATCTATCATATTTTTCTTTCAACTTTTATCTTTATTGCCCAATTTTGCTTCTATCTCTTCAATCGTTGGTATTGTTCCATCCACCTTTTTAGGATAGAGTTTAGATAACTCATATTCAGATATTCCTAAAGGAAGATTACTTCCCTCCAATGCGTATTGCGCAAGTAATGAATCCTTTTGACGACAGATGAGTAAACCGATTGTAGGATTATCTCTTCCCTCTTTCTTGAGGATATGATTGCATGCAACCACATAACCACTTAACTGACCCAAGTCTTGAAAATCAAACTCACCAATCTTAACCTCAATTACCACATAGCATGATAAATTTATGTTGTAGAAAAGCAAGTCAATAAATTTTTCCTTTTGTCCTATCTGAAGTCGGTATTCTTTGCCAACGTATGCAAATCCCGTACCGAGTTCCAGCAGGAATTGGGATATGTTGGCGAGCAATGCATCTTTGAGAATTTGCTCATTGTAGGGTTTCGTTATTCCTGTAAAGGCAAAATTGTAAGGGTCTTTCGTCAGTTCTTGTGCGAGGTCGCTTGCCTCGTCTGGCAATGTACGTGTGAAGTTTGTCAGGGCCTTGCCCTCTCGTTCATATAGTCCTGAGTCCATAAAGTTGAGAAGCACATCACGACTCCACCCCTCTTTCATTGTCTTTTTTACATAAAAGAAAGCCTTTTCTGGTTCAGTTCCATATCTGTCAATCAAATAACGATGGTGTCCCCAAGGTATTGAAAAAAGCATCTCTTTCAATTGTCCCACAGGCTGTGGGACAACTTCAGAAGAGTCTTCCGCAGATTGTGGCCCATTTTCATCCTCTAATTGTCCCACAGTTTGTGGGACAACCTTTAGGTGTTGAGAATAAAGCAAATAGAATTTTTTTGCATAATAGATGTTAGTACGAGAAAGCCCCGTTGAATTCGGATTCTTGAGTTGTAAATCCACAGAGAGATTCTTAATGACACTCTGTCCCCAACGCTCTTCAACGTGCATTTCTTCTATGTCTCGACCAAGTTCCCAATAATACTTGAGCAATTCTCGGTTTACTCTTACGGCGGCTTTGATTTGACTTTGCCGATAACGCACACTAAGATTTTCTACCCACTGGGTATAGTCCTTGTCTATGATGGTCAATCCTTTACTCATTGTCGCCTACATTTACGTTGAATTGCAAAGCATTCAACTGTTTCATGATTTCTTCTTCCAACCGATGGCTTTCTGCAAATTGTTCGGAAAGGGTTTGCTTATAGTTAGCCATACGTTGGTTAAATTCCTCCTCGGTAATATCTACATAATCAATCTTGATGTCGAAATATTGTCCGGCTGAGAGCGAATATCCTTTTTCCTTAATCTCATCGTAGGTAACGGCTACAGAAAAATCATCTACGGCCTCCTTGCGTTGGAATGTGCCGACAATCTTTTCTATCTCCTCATCGTTTAGACGTACTTTCTTCAATCCGTTGGCATCCTTGTATTCCTCACCCAATTTGCTGGCATCAATCAGAATTACCTTATCTGTGGTTGCCGACTTGTCGAAGAATAACACACTTACATTCGTACCCGTATTGGCAAATACATTGCTTGGCATGGAAACACAGCCATATACAATCTTATCATCTACTATTTTATGAAGTATCTTGTTCTCAATACCACTTTTAGCTGTGATAAATCCGGTTGGGATAACAATCGCACCCTTGCCTGTCTTTTTCAGCGAGTTGATAACATGCTGGATAAAGCAAGTATAGATTGCCATTGATTCTTTTTTCTTAGCAGGCACATTAGGCACTCCTGCCCAGAAACGTGCAGGCATGGCAGCTATCTTTTCTCTTGTATCTGAGAAATCCATCTTGAAGGGCGGATTGCTGACAACAAAGTCGAATTGGCGCAGTTGCTGTCCGCCATCGCTCTTATGATAAGGATTAACAAGGGTATCACCTTGAATAGCATTGTCAAGTGAAGAGACAAGCCCATTAAGCAGCAGATTCAGCTTCAGCATCTTGTTGCTTCGTTGAGAAATATCTTGCGAGAAGATGGTACAACGGTCTTCACCAATCTGGTGACTAAGTGCCATAAGAAGGGTTCCTGTTCCTGCTGATGGATCATAACATTCCATACTATGAAGGTCAGCATTGTCACCCACCAAAAGACGGGCCATAATCGTGGCAATAGCATGAGGAGTATAGTATTCCGCGTACTTACCACCTCCGGCTGTATTGTAGTCCTTTATCAGGTACTCAAATATACTGGAGAAGAAATCGTAGTTTTGAGCAAATGCCTCTTCAAAAGAGAAGTTCACAAGCTTGTCCACCAAAGCACGAGCGAATGGCGCACGTTGTGCCGTGTCAGTCACAAACGGTGTTAAAGCCTCAAACAAAGGAATCTTTGTGTTGGCAGTTGTTTGCGTAGAGAAAATATCCGCATTTTGCTCCGCAATGTCTGTCATCGTGGAATCAAAGATTGTATCGAAATCCCCTTTACTTTGCTGGTTCCAAAGGTTAGCTATCAGGTGATAAGGCTCAAGCATAGGAACATCGGGCGAAATGGCACTTTGGATAAGCATACGCTCATCATCCGAAAGGTTCTCGTATGCCGTTTCCCATTTCACATCCCCTATCAGTTTCTTGGCAATATCGCTTTTGGCGTTTTTCAACTCATAGCCAAACTTGTCGTTCAAGAATTTATAGAGAAACACCTGAGTGATTATCTTATATTCGTTGCCATCGTTGCCCATACCGTAAGACTGGCATGTCGCTTTCAGTCCGTCAATGAGCTTTAATGTTTTTTCTTTTATATCTGACATAATTCCTTCTTTTTAAGCCATGCCGTATGTGGCATTGTATTGGTTGATATATTGTTGTGAAATTCGTTGCTGGATGAACTTATAATCGTCCATTTCCGGCCTTATTTGTGGAAAATGATACAAACACCCATTGATAAGAGCCATTACCGTGCGCCCGAAGTATGCATCTTTTTTCAAAATATCGTTACGGTCATATACTTTGGCATCCACATCCTCTTTGATAATATTGAGAATGGCTACAATCTCATCATCAAGGAATGAGAACATCGGCTTCTGCCCTTTCTCTTCTCTTTGTTTGTTGACCTCACGGATGCGCTTGTGTACTCGGGCAAACTTCTCATCCCCTTTATATTTCTTTACCAAAGCATTATTTCGTTTTTGCAAGTCCTGCAAACGGGTTATGATTTCATCCAAAGCCTGAGTCTCTTCGTTGAACTTGGCTATGCTGTCAATCACAAAGCCATGCTCCTTGAAGCGTTCCATAAAAGCATCACGCAGCGACATAAATTCAGGATCGTCTTGGTCGAAGTTCTGGGTAAACGAGGCAATGGTGCGTTGCCATTTCTCTTTCAGCTCCGCTCCACCCGAAATAAGGCGCATTTCTTCCTGTCCAATCTTAGAGAAGGTGAACTCTATATCCATCATCGCCTCATTGATTAGTGTCTTTGTTTCATCACCGATGCTAAAAGCTTCCTTTTGGTTGATGATGCCAATACGCCTTTGTACTTCGGAAAGCAACTGAGGCAACTTCGTGATTTCAAGTTTGGCGAATTGTTCCTTCATGTCCTCATCGCCGAAAGTACGCACGAGGTTTGCCATATTTTTCGCAGATTCCAAAGCCTGTTTTAGGTCAAGCAGAACAGCCTTGTCTTCTTCCGTGGAAATCTCCGAAGAAAACTCTTCCGCATTATCGTAGGAATAATCGAAGAGGGTCTGGCGTACTTTTTTCATTTGTGCCACAATCTCGTCCTTGTCCTCAATCACTTGAGTGAAAGTGTCTGTGGCATTGCCGTCACCAGTCTCTTCCACATCGTTAAAACGATTCAACTCTTGCAGATAAGCCTCGTTTGTTTCTTTGAAGTTACGTTTAATGTCGGCAAAGTCAATGACAAATCCGTAACGCATTCCCGGATATGGACGATTTACACGGGTAATGGCTTGAAGTAGATTATGGTCTTTCAGCTTACGACCGAAATACAAACGCTTCAAACGAGGTGCATCAAAACCAGTCAATAGCATGTTGAAGACAATAAGAATATCTACGGTCATATTCTTTTTGAAATCCTTGACTGTCTGTTTTCTTGTTTCCTTGTCGTCTGTGTCGTGGAGAATGATTCCGGCTTTCAGTGGTCTATACTTTGATTTGTAATCCACTTCGGGTTCACCTACCACAAACGTCCCGTCAGGGAGCTTAATCTTGATAGGCTTTGGTTGGTATTTCTGCCACTCCTCTTGGAATACATCATAAAGCCGTCTTGCTTGTTCACTGGTTTCGCAGATGACCATACCGCCTAATGTATCGTCTCCTTGTATCTTACGGAACTCTTTCAAGTCCTGCATGATATAGTGAGCCAGCTCGTTCACATAGCTGGGGTGCTCTATGATTTCCGATTTGCGGATGTCTTTCTTTTGCACCAATGTGTCCAGCTTGTCGTACACGTCCGAAAGTCGCTCTTTGTAGGATGTTTCTATATCCTCACGAATGATTTTCAGCGTATAACCGTCTGCAATGGACTTGTCATAATAATAGGTATGCAGGTAAGTGCCGAAGACCTTGCAACTTGCACGTTCCTCTTTTAACAGCGGAGTACCCGTGAGAGCTATCTTTATCGAATCAGTGTCCGCATCAAAAAGGTTGGCAAGAAAACATCCACCGGGTTTATAGCCACGGTGTGCTTCATCGAGAATGAAGATACGTTGCAGATTTGTAGCATAGTCATTGATGCGTACTTTTTCCTTATCCTCTGCAAAGCGTTGTATATTCACGACTGTAATCTCAGCTTGGCCGCTTGTTCCTTGTTGTGCTTGGTTGCTGCGGAACTGCTCCATCAGTTCCGCCCTTGTGTTAGCAGTTGAAACCACCAGTCCACGGGCTTCAAATTCCTGTGTGGCTTGCTCCAACAAATCAAGGCGGTCAACAATGAAATAGAATTTGGCGACCTTGTTCTGCTTAGAATAGAAGTCATTGAGAATATAGGTCAGATAATAAGACAAAGCTGTCTTTCCACTACCTTGTGTATGCCAAACAACTCCTGATTTTATTCCCTCGGCAAGTTTCTTACGAATAGCCAATGATGCAAACAATTGCTGGTAACGCATGATATGCTTTTGGTCGGTAGATTCAATCTTGCCGTCCACCTCTCGCTCCATGCGGACGTAAGCGATACCATATCTAATGATGTACAATAAGCGTTCTGGCGAACACATGGAAGTCAATATACGGTTGGTGGGCGTATTGAAATCGAGGTTCGTTTGATATTCGGGACTGGTATGGATTACCTGACAGTTGTAATCAGACAGTATTTTCTTTTCCGCTACCCTGTCAATCTCCTTATATGGATAATCATGATGGTATGGAGCAATTTTCTGGCCGCTTGGGTTTTCCTCACGAAAGCAATTGAATGGAGAATAAGTGCGTGCGCCTGTACAATAGAAAGCCCCTTGTATGGGTACGATACCACCCAACGCATCGTATTCCATATTATTACTGAAAATCATCAGTTGGGTTATATTGATGAAGCGACGGAACTTCTTATTCGGGAAACGCTCTTTGTTCATCCGTGCGCTTTCTGCCAGCATACCACCATGATTATTTGGTTTCTTTACTTCTACGAAGCAAAGCGGCAGTCCGTTTACAAACAGGGTGATGTCTGGCCGGAACTCATCCTGACCATTCTTGCAAGTAAACTCAGCTGTAAAATGGAAAGTATTGTTTTCGATATTGTCAAAGTCAATCAGTTTTACAGGAGATACGACTTTAAGGCGGTTGTAAAAGCCACGTCCAAGGTCATCATCGTTCAGTTCTTTGCGGATGTCTTTCAGCACTTGCATCCATTCACCCTCATGACCAGGGTTCAGTTTTTTGAACTGTTGCTCAAAAACAGGTAAAAGAATATTCGTGTCACCGTCATAGACTGTGCCGTTCTTATCTTCACTCAGCTTACCAAAGTAAGTATATCCTATTCGGGTAAGATGAACCATTGCAGGCATCTGTACCCGAGTCGCTTCAGAAAACTGCTTCATGCCTTTTGAGACAATATATATGATTTATACTCGCGAACTATCAATTCTTTAATATCTACTTCCAACAAATCTGCAATCCTTAGCAAACTGGTTATATCTGGCTGCGATGTGTTTGTACACCATTTTGACACAGTTGATGGATTAACCCCCATTTGTTCTGAAAGCCATTTGCTGGTACGTTTTTTCTCTACTAAAACGAGTTTAATTCTGTTTACGTCTTCCATTATTGCATCTTTTGATTGCAAAAATAATGATTATTTTTCATTTTCGTTATTGTTTGGAAATAAATTTATTAACTTTACACTCGAATATTTAAATCAGATAGGCTATATGAATATTATATTTACTGCCAAAACAATTATTGATGGAAACTTTGCACTGAAAGAGCCAGTACAGATATTATATTGTTTACATAAAATTAGTTTATATCTTGAGGGCGGAATGTACATGTTATCTGTTTCCAAAGAGATTAGTATTGAGCATTCAGATTTAGTCGAATTGTCTAAAAATGGAGAAAACAAATCATTTACCATGAATGTGGACAAATACCTTGACAGTAGGGTGCTTGATATATTTCGTAATATAGAAGTTTATGGTGGATTTCAACATGGCATAATGAAAGTCTATTATAATGAATACTTAGACTTATCATGGACAGACAAGGCTAAAAACGAGTTATTGTTTTCTATGAGAAAATCATTAAACAAACAGAAAAAGGTATTAATTACTAGTGACAATTTCTCTAAACTAATGCTTGATAAGACATTTATACCAGAAGCCAAAGTTCCATATAATTTCTTTCGAGAAGCTAATAGCTATCTAGACAAACTAGATTATATTTCTGCTTATATTCATTTTTACATGATTTTAGAATATTGTTTTGCAAAGGGTAAATTTTCTGGAGAGCAAAAACAGAATTTTAAGAAATCTAACATGCTTAAATATGCTGTATTATCGACAATAAGCATGATTAAAGAGCGGAACTATGATTTGTATTTAGAGATTAAACAGGAATGCACCGATAAACACAAAGAACTGAATTTTGATTCTCTTATTGACATAATGTATTGTTATCGCGGAGAATTGTCACACGCAACGAAAAGAGCTGTTTATGAAGAAAAGCAAGAATTGGTAAAACCAATAACACTCTTCATTTCATCTGTTTGCTTTTCTGTTTGTGGCAACATAAAAGTATATTGTGATAAATTTGTTTCGGAAGATACACGAAAACGCAGAGTGAATGATCACATTCAAGAATTAGAAAAGCGACTTGGACTTGAATAACATCAAATTCTACCCAATAACAAATAAAATATCACAGAGATTAACTAATATTCTATTTGTAATAATGTGAAACTCAAACCTTTTGTTTTCGCATTGTTTTCGCAAAACGAAAATCAGCGATTTACGCACAAACGTAAGTCGCTGATTTCTAAAGTGGACCAGCCTGGGCTTGAACCAGGGACCTCCAGATTATGAGTCTGTTGCTCTAACCAACTGAGCTACAAGTCCGATGTATCCTTTGTTGGATGCGGTGACAAAAGTAGTATTTTCCCTCGAATTATGCAAATCCTTTTGATAAAAAACTACGATACTTTATTTTTAGAACTTATATTTGCGCTTCGGGTTCTTGGGGAACCATCCTTTTTGTACCCGTTCTTCCTGTTCGAAGACCTCTTTAATCGTCCAGAAGGAAGAAAATGCAAACACGCCAAGCAAAGAAGATAAAATCACATTATCGATGCTTAATGAGGCGACCACACCGGCTATGCCGAGTACCAGAAATATCCACCAGCATTTTGTACCCCAATAGTATTCGGCCTTTACCACGACGGGGTGAAAAAGGCCGATAATCAAAAAGGTACATATTCCGATGAATAACCCCGCAAGGTGATATTCATTTAGAAATTCCATCACAATTATTTTTCAACGCGGATGGGGATTTCTTTCTTGATACTCTGTTCCAGAGAAATCAATGTCTCGGTAGCTACCACACCCGGTATTTCTTGCATTTTGTTATTCAGCAAATCCATCAGATGTTCGTTGTCGCATGCATAAAGCTTTGTCAGCATTGTGTACGGACCTGTAGTGAAATGACATTCCACAATTTCGGGAATCTTTTGTAGTTCCGCTACGACAGATTTGTACATGGAGCCTTTTTCCAGTTTGATACCCACGTAGGTACAAGTTCTGTATCCCAATGATTTCGGGTTCACATGGTAACCAGAGCCTACAATGACACCTAGGTCAATCAGTCTTTGCACACGCTGATGGATAGCTGCGCGTGACACTCCACATTCGGCTGCTACGTCTTTAAAAGGGATGCGGGCATTCTGGGAGATAATCTCTAGGATCTGCCTGTCGAGGTTGTCTATTCTTTCCATAATAATAAATTGTAATTTCCTGTTGTTATCAAATAGTAAGCAAATATAGAGATTTATTTTAATTATTCTTCTTTTCGGAGAAAAAAAATAGGAAAAAGCAAAAAAAAGAGGTACAAACGTTTTGCACCTCTTTCCTTTTTCTATTTAGAAAAGAACTTTCTTATTTCTTATCTTTTTCGATGCCCAACAGTTCAACTTCGAAAATCAAAGTAGAGAACGGTTTGATTTGATTGCCAGATTCTCTAGCACCGTAAGCAAGTTCTTGCGGGATGTAAAGTTCCCATTTAGAACCTACAGGCATCATAGTCAATGCTTCTGTCCAACCTTTGATTACTTGGTTGGCACGGAAAGTAGACGGTTCGTTACGTTTGTAAGAGCTGTCGAATTCTGTTCCGTCGATCAAAGTACCTTTGTAGTTCACTTTCACTTTGCAAGTGTCAGCAGGAATTTCACCTTTGCCTTCAGTGATTACTTTGTATTGCAGACCGCTTGCAGTTGTTTTTACGCCGTCTTTAGTCTTGTTTTCAGCGAGGAATTTTTCGTTTTCAGCTTTGTAGTCAGCATATTTTTCTGCCAAAGCTTTTGCTTTGATAGTTTCCATAGCTGTACGAGTATATTCTTGAGCTGCTTCCATAGTCATTACGCCACCTTTTTCTAAAGTACCTGCGATGAAACCTGCCATGAAGTTTTCTTTGCTGATAGTTTTAGTAGAGTCAGTGCCAAACAATTCCTGGTTGATACCTTTCATCATCTGGTTGCTGATTTGCTGACCGATTTGCAGACCTGCCATGTAAGCGATGTCTTTTTTGCTAGTCTTGTTTGCACCTTCATTCAAACCTTTGATGAAGTCTGCCATATAAGCAGTATCAACGTCCAGACGACCTGTCAGATAGCCTTTCAGACCTTGAGTCTGCGCCATACCGATAGAATAAGACAGTGAGTCGATGTCTGATTTCAGATTTGCTTTAGGAGCTTGAGCTGTACAAGAAGCAAGGCTTGCAGCAGCGGCGATTGCCATAAAAATACTAACTTTTTTCATTTTGCTTTGAAATTTTTTATTTATAATACTTCGAGTAATTCTACTTCAAAAATGAGTGTGCTATGAGGAGGGATCATTTCTCCGGCACCTCTTGCGCCATAACCAAGTTCTGACGGAATATACAGTTTCCATTTAGAACCTTCCGGCATCAGTTGCAAAGCTTCCACCCATCCCGGGATTACTTGGTTGACACCGAATACAGCCGGTTCTCCGCGTTGGATAGAGCTGTCGAACAGTGTACCGTCAATCAATGTTCCTTCATAGTGGCATCTTACCTGGTCGGTAGCTTTCGGCTTTTTGCCTGTACCTTCTTTGATGATTTCATATTGTAGTCCGCTGGGAAGAACAACTACGCCCGGTCCTTTTTTGTTTTCTTCGAGGAAAGCCTGTCCTTGCTCGATAGCAACGGCACCCATTTTAGTTTCCAGTTCTTCGAAATACTTGTTTACTATTTCGCGGGCTTCATTGTGGCTGATAGCCGTCTGATTGCCTTCCAATACGTCTTTGATTGCTTGTGCGAAATCATCTACCGCAAGGTTTCCGATTCCCATGCTTGATAAGTTTTGACCAATTCCGAGGCCAATAGAGTAACTGAATTTATCCATATAATGTTTTTTGTTGGCGATTGAAATGTATCACCTTCATGGTTTTAGCTTTCAATCAATTGCAAATTTATGAATCGCAAAAGTACGTGTTTTATTTGAATGATTTAGCATTTGCTATTTAAAAATTCTTATATCTGTGAAAGATAATCGCTTTTCTTTAAAGAATTAGTTTTTTTGTTCGTAGGATTTAATCGGCTTATTCTTATATTTTAGATTTGTTTATGCAGGCAATTAATCGTCTGACAGCTGTTGAACTTGCGTCTGACAATTGTTGTTTTTTCGTCTGACAACTGTCAGACGAAAGAATAACAGTAGTCAGACGAATAGTTGTTGCCATAAATGATGCTAACTATCTGCATCTTTCATCTTAAAGTTCTGCATAAATAGGATTATATTAAGCGTGAGAAAGTGTTCTTTTATTCGATGATTCTGATTACATTTGTGTGGCTATTAAAAAAGAAGGAGGAATAGTAATGAAGAATCTGGTAGTTTTGACGGGTGCGGGTATGAGTGCCGAGAGTGGGATTAGTACATTTCGCGATGCAGGCGGTTTGTGGGATAGGTATCCTGTGGAGCAGGTGGCCACTCCTGAAGGTTATCAGCGTGACCCGGCTTTAGTGATTAATTTCTATAATGAGCGTCGGAAACAGTTGTTGGAGGTGAAACCGAACCGTGGGCATGAACTGTTGGCGGAACTGGAGAAAAGCTTCCATGTGACGGTGGTGACACAGAATATTGATAACTTGCACGAACGTGCCGGGAGTAGCCACATCATTCATCTGCATGGCGAACTGACGAAAGTGTGTTCCAGCAGAGATCCTCATAATCCCCACTACATAAAAGAACTGAAACCGGAAGAATATGAAGTGAAGATGGGAGACAAGGCCGGCGACGGCACTCAATTGCGACCTTTTATCGTATGGTTTGGAGAAGCTGTGCCGGAAATTGAAACCGCCATCCAATATGTGGAGAAAGCGGATATTTTCGTCATTATCGGTACGTCGCTTAACGTATATCCTGCGGCGGGGCTGCTTCATTATGTACCGAGAGGAGCAGAGGTGTATCTGATTGATCCGAAACCGGTAGATACGCATACTTCCCGTTCGATACATGTAATTCAGAAGGGAGCTTCTGAAGGAGTGGCTGAATTGAAACAGTTGTTGGGAGTTTGAGAGGTTTTCTTTTCCCGGTTTTATTCCAGTTCGGTGGCAAAAATATGATTGTTCCGGAGTACTTCCGATATTTCGAGTGCAGAGATATCCCTGCACTCGATTCTTAATATTTTCTCCCAGTCCTCAAAGTCCACATTCCATTTGTCTATTTGGGGGAACTCTGCCAAAAGCTCTCCTATGCGCTTGATGTCACGCCTTTGGGTGATAGAAGTTCGAAAAATCAGAATCTTATTTTCTTTTTCCATATTCTTTAGGGTTTTATTTTAATGAACGGAACTCCCGGATCGTCATACTGAAATGCAACCTGAAATTGCGACTTAAAAGTGAAAGGCTGCTAAAGCCGCAAAGACGGGCGATTTCGGTGGCGGAAAGTTCCTTGTTTCGTTTTAATAATAGGGCTGCTTTTTCAATCCGGGTGCGTTTGATATAATCCGTAGGCGTTTCGCCCGTCAGGATTGTAAATACGCGATGGAAGTGGAAAGGAGAAAAGCAGGCGATACCTGCCATTTTCTGTAATGATAACGGCTGGTCTATGTGATTGTGAATATAGTCGGTCACTTTATTGATCCGTAACTGATATTCCTGTTTATTGATATCTTTCGTCTCCATGTTTTCTGCAAAGTAAAGGATAATAAATGCCGGAGAGTTGTCCTATCTTGCTAACTTCTCCGGCAGATAATCAATCTTTTTTTTGTCCTATATAAAATACGTAGCCGTAGTATTCTTTATACTTATTATATAGGCTCTCTTCATACCGTTGCCCGGTGATGAGGTCTGCGGCTGCGTCATTTCCTGCATATTCCTTCAAAAAAGTTTCCTGAACAGGGAACTGGGGAGCGTAAAAATGCTCAAGCCAGCAATTTTCCGGTAAAATGAAATGGGCTGTCGGGATATATCCTGCTTTTTCCATTTGCATTATCTTTCTTGGAATCGTATCGATTTCCGGGTAATTGGCCATCCAGAAGTCTTCTATTTCGGAGGGACGTTCCGGGGTGAACCAGGAGGCTTCCGTTACAGCGATAAATCCGTTCTTTTTCAGGAATTTGTTCCATTCGTTCATGCCGCGTTCGAATCCTATGTTATAGATAGCGCCTTCGGACCAGATCAGATCGAGTTCTTCCTCTTGAAATGGCAGAGCGTCCATGGAACCGACGATACCCTTTACTCTGTCTTCACAATGGGATTCTATTGCATTTTTGTTGAATAGCTCGATAAAGTCGGGGAAAAGGTCGATACCTGTAATTTGTCCTTTCGTATAGTTGGCTAATGCCATTGTCTGACCGCCTGTGCCACAGCCAATGTCGGCTATTCGTGCCTTGTCGGACAGTTCGTTGATGAAGCTTACGGCTTTTTGTGTGATTTCAGGACTTCCGGGACCTTGACGTTTTAATGCCTTGAAGTAATTACATATCAGTGTAAAATCGAATTCGTGGATTGATTTAAAATCGTTACTCATTGTTTTAATGTTTTAGTTGTACGGCGAATGAAGGCATATAATGATGCTTGCAACCATTTGACCATACAAATAGTTTGAAAATTTAGATATAGAAAATAACTCTGACAAGAGTATGTCAGAAAACATAAGGGATAATCTGTAATGAGAGGAAGGCTTACAGATTATTTACAGAACGGAATCCTTATGGAATGAAAATGAGTTAAACATCCAATTATTTCTTTTAGTTTGTGACAAAGATAGGGTTTTAGCTGCAAAACTCAATGATAACTTGATTGAAAAAAGACTGTAAACCTGTATTTTAGCAAGAATAGTCAAATAGGAATATGTTTATATATCCGGTTGCATGGATGAGATTGATCGTCCAAATTGATTGAAACTACATTTTTTTGAGTTATTTTTGTCGAATATTAAATACAAATCTCTCATTTAATGTATGATACCGATGAAAAGCAAATTATTACTCACATGTACCATCCTGTTTTTCTGTTCCTCTTTTCTGTGCGGACAGAATCAATCTTCTAAAGTGGCAAACTCTGTTGAAACGAATAATGGATGCATCCGGCACCCGTGGCAAGGAAAAAGAGTGGGATATTTGGGAGACTCTATTACAGATCCCAACTGTTATGGTGACAAGATAAAGAAATACTGGGATTTTCTGCAGGAATGGCTGGGAATCACTCCTTATGTATATGGTATCAGTGGCAGGCAATGGAATGATGTGCCCCGGCAAGCCGAGCAACTGAAGAAAGAACACGGTGGAGAAGTAGATGCTATCGTGATTTTGATGGGTACGAATGATTTTAATGACGGTGTACCTATTGGAGAATGGTTTACGGAAACAGAAGAACAAGTGATGGCAGCCCGTGGGCAAACCCAAAAGCTGGAAACCCGTAAGAAACGCACTCCTATAATGGATGGAAGCACGTATAAGGGACGTATCAACATAGGAATCAATAGACTGAAACAACTCTTCCCGGACAAGCAGATTGTGTTGCTGACCCCGTTGCACCGTTCACTGGCCAATTTTGGAGAAACGAATGTGCAACCGGATGAAAACTACCAGAACAGTTGTGGCGAATATGTGGATGCCTACGTGCAGGCTGTTAAAGAAGCCGGCAATGTGTGGGGAGTTCCCGTGATTGATTTTAATGCGGTAACCGGATTGAATCCGATGGTGGAAGAACAACTGATTTATTTCTACGATGCGGGATATGACCGTTTGCATCCCAGCACGAAAGGACAGATACGCATGGCACGAACGCTGATGTATCAGTTGCTTGCGTTGCCTGCTACATTTTAAATAGGTCGGACAGAATTCTATGAAATTGTACACTATTCTATAGTACATTTTCTGCAAACCTGTAATTTTGTCTTCTATAAATAATAGAACCTATGAGACATAAACTTCTGTTTTCTTTTTTCATCTTTTTGATAGTTGCTTTACCGATTCGTAGTAAGGATTTTGTTTTGACTTCCGGTCAAACAGTTGTCATCGCTTGCAGCCCTTCTGAAGAACTGGTTGTACGAACCGCATTGGAAATGCTGGGGCGTGATATTCAGACAGTATTGTCGTCGACTACCCAAGCGAATGAGAAAACAGGTGAAATTGTGATAGGAACGGTGGGGCAGAGTGAGCTTATCAGCCGGACCGGCATAGATGTTTCTGCGCTAAAAGGCAAGAAGCAGGCTTTTCTATTATCTGTTTCTCCGGAGGGTAAATTGATCGTAGCCGGCAGTGACAAACATGGTACGGCTTATGGAATACTCGAAATATCCCGTTTGTTAGGTGTCTCTCCCTGGGAATGGTGGGCGGACGTAACTCCGGAAAAGAAGAAACTTTTTAAGCTATCTTCCAAATTCCAAAGTCTTCAGGCTCCTTCGGTGGAATATCGGGGTATATTTATTAATGATGAAGACTGGGGCTTGATGCCATGGAGCAGTCGGACCTATGAACCTTCAAAAGTGAAAGGTGAGATAGGGCCGCGTACCAACGAGCGTATTTTTGAACTCTTACTTCGTCTGCGTGCCAACACCTATTGGCCTGCAATGCACGAATGTACACTTCCTTTCTTCCTGACCAAAGGCAATCGGGAAGCTGCCAAGAAATATGGAATCTTCATCGGTGCTTCCCATTGCGAACCGATGGCTTGCAGCGCTGCCGGCGAGTGGAAACGAAGAGGGGAAGGGGCTTATGATTATGTGAATAATGCTCCGGCTGTTTACAAATTCTGGGAAGACCGTGTAAAAGAGGTGGCAGATCAGGAAATACTCTATACGTTGGGTATGCGTGGTGTACACGATGGCAAGATGCAGGGAGCGAAGACGGTGGAAGAACAGAAGGCCGTAATAGATCGTGTGTTTGCAGATCAACGCGGGTTGATTGAAAAATATGTTGATAAGGATGTAACTAAAGTCCCGCAGGTTTTTATCCCTTATAAAGAGGTACTCGACATTTATCATGCCGGATTACAGGTGCCCGATGATGTAACATTGATGTGGTGTGACGATAACTATGGCTATATCCGCCATTTTCCTACGGCCGAAGAATGCCCACGTAAAGGAGGGAATGGAGTCTATTATCATGTTTCTTATTGGGGACGTCCGCACGACCATCTCTGGTTGAGTACGATGAGCCCGTATCTGATTTTCCAACAAATGAAGCTGGCTTACGATCGAGGCATACAGAAGATGTGGATACTGAACGTCGGAGATATCAAGCCTGCCGAGTATCAGATAGAGTTGTTTATGGATATGGCCTGGAATATAGAAGCTGTGGCCTCGGAAGGAGTGACCTCTCATCTGAAACACTGGCTGGAACGGGAATTGGGAGCTTCGTGCGCAAAGGCAGTATTACCTGTGATGCAGGAACACTATCGTCTGGCCCATATTCGTAAACCTGAATTTATGGGAAATACGAGGGAAGAGGAGAAAGATCCTGTTTATCGTGTTGTCAAAGATCTCCCATGGAGTGAAAAAGAAATCAACGGACGTTTGCAGGCTTATGATAAATTGTCGGAGACAGTGGAACGGGCAGCTTTGAAAATCCCATCCGGCAGACAAAGTGCCTATTTTGAATTGGTGAAATACCCGGTGCAAGCTGCTACACAGATGAACCGGAAATTGCTATATGCCCAATTAGCCCGCCACGGAAAAGCGGACTGGGAGAAAAGTGATCTTGCCTATGACAGCATTGTAGTATTGACAAAACAGTATAACTCACTGGAAGATGGAAAGTGGAACCGCATGATGGATTTCCAACCCCGAAAACTCCCCGTATTCAATCGCGTGGAAAGAAAAACGGCTACTTCTCCGATGATGAAAGAGCGTGTAGCTATCTATAAATGGAACGGCTTGGATGGGAAGAATATCCCGAATAGTAAGACCTTGAATGCGCGGAAAGGAACTTCTGCTATTTGTGAGGGCCTGGGATATGAAAGCAAAGCGACAGGCATTGACAAGGGAGATGCACTGATGTTCTCTTTTGACAACTGGAAAACAGACTCGGTAGAGGTTGACATCCGCTTGTTGCCTAATCATCCTGTGAGAGGAGATCAATTACGTTTCTCAATATCGTTGGACGATGCAGCGCCTGAAGTGATCTCTTATGAAACGAAAGGACGGAGTGAAGAATGGAAAGAGAACGTGCTGCGCAATCAAGCCATCCGAACGGTTCGACTTCCGGTATCCGGAAAGAAGTCCCACAAATTGGTAATCAAGGCATTGGACGAAGGAGTGATATTAGACCAGGTGATGCTTTATATGCCTTCGCCTACTGGTGAGTAACTGCACGGATCACGAACCATGCATGATGCGCCACGGTTCCAATCAGCCCGTAATGCTTTGCCATGATCCGAAATCTTTCTTTGAGGGATGCTTTCTGATTCCGGGTAGTCATTCCCTCCTCCAGATAGTCGATGATTGTCAGGTGGGTATTGTGCAAAGTACGTGCTTTCTTCATGATGCGGATGCACCAGTCGAAATCTGCAGAAAAGCGATATTGCAGATTATATGGCTCTACGAGCGTGTGGCGGGGGAAGAATGCCTGGTGGCAGACTAACATTCCCTGTTTGAAACTTTTCCAGGTGAGCGTTTCAGGGGCGGACAATCTGCGCATCCGCAGGAAATGCCTGTCCTTGTCTACGATAGCGGTTTCTCCGTAAAGTATATCGGGCAGTTCATTGCCGTTGATGGTGTGCACCATTTGTTGCAGCGTATCATCCTCATGAAAACAGTCGCCTGCATTCAGGAAACAGAGATAATCACCGCTGGCAAGGGCGATGCCCTTATTCATAGCGTCATACAGTCCTTTGTCGGGTTCGCTGACGACGGTGTGTATGCGTGACCGGTAGCGGTTGATAATAGAGAGGGTTCCATCCTTGGAAGCTCCATCCACGATAATATATTCTATATGATGATAGGTTTGTGAAATAACACTTTGAATCGTGTCTTCCAATACCTTTTCAGCATTGTATGTCACCGTAATGATAGAGAACTTGGGAGTAGGATGGACACTATGCATATTTCCCCGTTATTTTATTGTAGACATCTGTATATTTCTTTGCAACGATACTCTCCGAATAATTACCCAGAACCTTGCGGCAGGCCTGTGCAGAGAGTTCGTTGTATTCCGGTTCCGTCAATATCCAATGTATGCCGTTGGCAAAATCTTCCGAGGATTTGTATTGTGCCACGTAGCCGTTGTGCAGATGATCGATCATTTCGGGGATACCTCCCACATTAAAACCGACACAAGGCACTCCACAGGCCATTGCTTCCATAATCATATTGGGAAGATTCTCTTCCAGAGACGGGATGGCGAAGAGGTCTACGGCATTGTAGATATTCACTACTTCATGCTCATTTTTGATATAAGGGAGCGGGTATACATGGAAAGGAAGTTGTTCCTGTAACTGCTGCGACTGGTTGCCGAATACGACTACACCCAGTGAGTCTTTCCATTCCGGATGCTTTTCTGCTAACAGTTTGCATGCCCCAATCAGATAGTCGACCCCTTTTCGTTTATCGGTGATCTTTAATGAGCCGAACAAAACTAGTTTCTTACCTTCCGGCAACATGAATTTGGCACGCGCTTCCTTCTTGTTCATGGGTTTGAACAAGTTGGTATTAATAGCGTTCGGAATATTGGTCACGCTTTTCCCTTCAAATAATGCACTGGTCTGGGCTTGTTCCTTCAGCCAATGGCTGCACGTGACGAAATGAATGGGAGCGTAGCTGTATAACTTCTGTTTTTTGCGGAACGTGCGATAGGATAAATCCTTTCGTCCCCCGCCTTTGTAGATGTACGGACAGTCGTGACATTCCCGCTGATAGTTGTTGCACTCCCGTGCGTAATGGCAGATGCCGGTGCATGGCCACATATCGTGCATGGTCCAGACTACGGGTTTGCCGGAGGTCAGTATCTTTCGTATATCGTTCAGTGAGAGCATTCCCTGGTTGATCCAATGCAGATGGATCACGTCGGCTTGGCGGAATTCCGGGAGTGAGGTGATGTCTGTACCTGTGTTGGCGATGTCTACGTCAAACAAATGGTAACGCCGGAAACGGTTGGCACTCCAGATCACAATCCGTTCCCACATGAACTTCCACACTTGCAACCAGTTACTTTTTAAGCGGACAACACTGATTTGGTCGGTCTGTTTGTCACGTACCAGCATTTTGGCTTTGATGCCGTTGTTTTTCAGTGACTCCATCAACCGGCTTGCTGCGATGGCTGCTCCTCCTATTCGTTCAGATGTATTTATAATCAGGACTCTCATGGGCAAAAGTTTATGCAAATGTACGGTTTTTAGAGGAAATGTTTGATATTTCCAGCAAGCTTTCTGCTATTTCGCGTGAAAAGATTTCGAGGTTGAAACGTTCTTCCGCCAGTTTGCGGGCATTCTCTCCCATGCGCCGTGCCTCTTCGGGGTGGTCGGCGATGTAGCGGATAGCGTCTATCCAGCCTTGTACGTCGTTATATTCTACGGTGATGCCTATTCCTTCCTTGTCGATGTCTATTTCGAAGTTGGGGTTGCGCGAACAGATGACGGGGATGCCGAGGGCGAATGCTTCCACGAGCGTGGTCAGTCCTACGGTATAGGGGAAGTCCAGGCAGCAGATCACGATGCAACTTTTGCGTGCCACCAGTTTCCCCAGTTCGTAGGGAATCACTCCGTCGGTATAATGGATGCGAATGGAGTCGGGCAATGCATACGGGTCGATGATCTTTTTATAGTTGATGTTACCGCATGAGACGGCAATGTACAAATCCAGTTTCTCGTTCGTTGCGGCAAATGCCTGGAGCAAGGTGTCTACGTCCCGGTTTTCTTTACCGGTGGAGATAAATCCTTCGGGCTTCCGGTCGGGCATTTCTGCAAGCAGGTGGTCGTAGAAAGGAAGATCCGGTCCCCAATGGATGAGTTTCAGTTTGTGGGACGGTGCTTTCCGGGTTTTCTGCGAGTCCTGAATCAGTTTCCGACTGAACAGGAACATTTGGTCTATACCTTTGTAGAAAAGGCGGGAGATTTGTTCGCGCCACGGTTTGGGATTGGTCACGACTGCCGTATGATGCCAGATCACGATGGGTTTGCGATACAGTCCCAGGGCACGGAGGAAGATGACGGGCTCTATACCCCGGAAAGAGGTGGCGTAGAGGACGTCGTATTTCTCCTTGCAGAAGAGAATCTCTTTGGTGGCGTAAAGCATGAGTTTCAGACGGCCGGAGAAATATTTGCATTTGTGCATCACGGAGTGTATTCCGTAATTCTCCAGTAAAGGAAGTCCGTATAAAATGTGTCCGGGGAATTTATATTCTTTCCATTCCTCGTAGCTTTCCCGTGTGAGGCGGGTATGGTAAAAATAAATAGTAAGCAACTTATTTAGTGGTGCTTGTTTCTTTTCAGCCATTTGTTGATTCGGTTTTTGACAGCTTTCGTAATGATGGAGAAATTGCCGTATTTCAGGTTGAGGAACAGTTCTTCGAACGAACGTCCGATCTTGATCCACGGATGATCCCAGCCCATGATGCGGTAAACGCTCTCTTTGTAGGCAACGTTTTCGATGACGTAGCGGGGATGTTTCAGTGGAAAATCCACCTCATAGCGCTTCATCGTGAAGATGCGGCGGTAACCTTTGGGCAGGGTATGAATCGAGCCGGCGAAATGGGTGGAATCTGCCGTTGCTCCCAAGTTATTAATCATGTTGCGGGTAGGCACGATGCTTAGCCCGGAGTTGAACAGTATGGAGGCGTGGAAGATCGTTTCATAAAAGGCTTTCTGCTGTTCCCGGTGACGCTGGCACATGTAGATAAAGTCGCTCCGGAATTTGCGTTCCTTGATAAGCTGTTCCAGTTGTTGCATATTGAAGGAGTCGTCCAGGAAGTTGTAGAACTCATCCCATTGGTCGACTACCCGTTTCCAGCTTGCCCATCCCCAGATAGAGAAGGTGGTGGTAAAGAAATAGTCATAGGGCATATCTTGGGTGATTTCTTCGGGGTTAAATCCGGCAATCATGCTGATGCGGGTGTCATATTCGTATTTATCCAGCATCTCCTTGCAGAATTGGAAAAAGGAGACGGCGGGCACATCGTCGTCTTCCAATACGATGCACTTGTCGACTTTCGAAAAGGCCCATTTCTGCGAAATGTACTCCGAAGGGTCGCAGCCGAAATTCTTTTCCTGATAAAGCCGTTCTACTTCACATTCCCAGTCTATCTGTGATACGATTTCACGGCAGGCTTTTATTCCGGGCAGGTCACGTTCGTTTCGTGCTCCGTCCTGATAGAGGAAGAGGCGGGACGGACGCGCTTTCTTCACTTGCTCGAACACTTGCGACAACTGTTGCGGGCGGTTGAAGAACAGGATAAGTACCGGGACGTCTACTAAAGCGGATTTCATATTCATAGTTCTTGTTTTGGGGTTGTACTGAATGACAGGGCGGCAGGATAGTGGTTGTTCACTTTTTCCTGCTCTTCTTCTGTAAATCGATGCAGGGTTGGATAGTTGTAACGCAAAAATCCTTCCAGGTCGTCGGGGGCGGTCACTGTGAGAGGACCGAATTTCACGGGTTGCAGGTGGCGGATGCTTTCTACGGTTACGTGGTCGGCAGTGGCCATTACGTTGTTATAGTAACGGGTGTTTCGTGAGTTGAAACAGCTTTGAACTGACACCAGCATGCGGTAGATTGCTTTTTTAGAGAAAAGCAGGTCGACTACCCTGTTCAGGAAGCAGGAGAAGGCTCCCCGGTTCGTGGGGTTCTCTATTTCACATGTACCGAAGTGTTTCCACATCCATATCTCTTTTCCCATCAGGCAGCATTTGAGGAAGCCGAGTGCTTCGGATTGTATTCTTCGCAGCAGCTTGTTGTCGGGAATCTTGTCGAATGGGAATATATCGACAAAAATGCCCGGATGCATCGGGACATTCTTGAACATTTCTTCTACAAAAAGGGTGTCGTTTTTCTTGACTTTGGCAAAATAATACGGGGTATGAGGGTCTGTCTCTATCCATGAAAGGAAGTAGGAAGGACCCAGTTCCCCGGGAGCTACTTTCAGAAATTTGTTGTAGTTCTCCCGCGTCATGCCTATGTCAATATCATCATCCCAGGGGAGAATCGCCTGGTCGTAGAGTGCACCGATTGCCGTGCCGCCAATCACAAAATAGGGAATGTTGTGCTTCTGACACACCCGGATGGTTTCTCCCAATATGTCGTAGAGTTCGGCATGTAATAAATCAAGCTCTTCGGCTGTATATTTCTTGTTCATCGGAAATGGTTAATGCACGTTGTGCTACAAAAGTAGTAATTATATTGCTAAGTTACTATAACTTTAAGTTTCCTTGCATAAATTCGGTGGCCACTTGTCCGCGTCCCGGTATGGGAAGGACGGATGCTTGCGGAAAGTCCTTGAGCAGACAGTCTGCCGGATTGATGTCCGGATAGAATTTCTTCAATAGGAACAGGCTGGGGCCGGTAGTGATGCTTCCTATAAAGACGGAGGCGTCCATCAATATCTGTATCGAGGAAAGGAAACGTGCCATTTGTTTCTGTTTCAGCTCTTTGGTGGTCTGCGTGAAAGCGCTGTTGACATATCCTTTTTCGTCGGGGCTGCAAAGGGTGTACCAGTGTATGTCCGGGGCAAGGGTTTGTACTTGTTCGAAAAGGCGGTAATCGTCCGTTAATACAAAGACGTCGCGTAGGGCGGTCTTTTCTTTAATAAGCCGTATGTAGTGTTCCGGTGGAAGCAGGTTGGTTTCGGTGATCTTGTCTCCTCCGCGTATTTGGCATCCTGCGTATTGAGGCGGAAGTTGCAGGCTGGCGGCAAATTGGAGACATTCCTGTGCGGTGGTGTCGTTGAGTTTCCAGGTGATTTCCGTCAGCTTTTGGAAGGTGTGGAGGTAGTCACCGTCTATTCCCAGTTCGGGGATATGGAAATGCTGGTTGGGGTTGAACGTCACTTGGAAGTTGAGTCGGACCGGTTTGCCATACGTGAAGAAAGCAAGGGCTTTTCCGATGATGTTCTTACAGGTTACTTTCAGTTTCCATTTCAGTAACTTCGTCTTAGGCAGCTTTTTGTCTTTCATCAATGCCTGCCAGGAGGGGAGGCGATGGGTGTTATAAGTGTGATGAAACGGTTCGTGCACTTGCTCGCAGAAGGGGGCGAAACAATCTTCCCAACCTTTTTCCCATCCGAAGTTGGCGTCGTCGGAGTAGAGCTTGAACTGTATTTTGTGTTGCAGGCAATAAAGCATTGCGTGAAGCATATAGGTATATTCGGTGAAGAAACCGGCATCTATACCTATGTGATAAATCATCGTCTTTTTGAAAGAACTATTCAGAAGATGGTATCGGGTGGCAAGGTCATTTGGGTTCATGTGTCTTCTTTTTGATGAAATATTGAATGCTTTCTTTAAAAGTAACCGATCGGCTGCCCCACATGGTTGCTACGTAGAGTGCTGCAGCAAGCACTATCTTGCTTGCCAGGCGGAGATAAATATTCTCGATGGAGCGGGTGGTGTAATAGGTGATTACCATAACCGTAGCCGCAATGGCAGCATAAGGAAGTATGTCCATCAGGGCATGGCGAAGCTTCAATCCTATTTCCTGCCATACAAAGTAGTGCCATGTCAGTAGCCACAGTATATTGGTGGATACATAGACGGCGAGCATGGCATAGATACCGTGTGAGTGGACTAACAGAACGCCTGACAGTAGAATTATGCCGAGCGCTATGGTGTTCCACATATAGATGCGGGATTTCCCTTTGCTGATGATGAGCTGCTGATAGAGGTATGCGATGGGAGCAAAGGCTCCGCTGATACACAGTATTTGCATGATTAATATGCTGGAATACCACTTGTCAGTGATGGTGATGATAATCAGCTCTTCCGATACGATTCCCAATCCCAACATGGCGGGAAACGAGACAAAAGCGGTGAAACGCAGCATTTTGCGAAATACCCGTTTTTGCCGTTCAAGGTCGTCGGACACTTTGGTGAGTACCGGTTGCGCTACTCCGTTTATCATGCCGGAGATGAAGAGTTGGCCCATGCCGCACCATTTATTGGCTTGGTTGTAATATCCTACTTCTTTTTCGCTGTAGAATTTACCCAGTATCACGGAAAACAGATTGTTATTGATGTGATTGAATACATTGGTAACCAGTAGTTTCCCACTGAATCCGAACATTTCCTTAATCGGGGTGAAGTTGAACTGCAAGCTCGGTCGCCAACGGGTGAAATACCAGTAACAGGCTGTGTTGATGGTTACGTAAACGATGCTTTGCGTAGCAATTCCCCAATAAGAGAAACCAAAGTAGGCAAGAGTGACTCCGGTGATTCCGGACACGGTGAGTCCGATAACCGAAGACAATGCCCGCTGTTTGACCATCAGATTACGCAGGAGATAGGCACTGTGGGATATTCCCAGACTGGCAATGAAGAAGCCGATAAAAGAATAACGTGCCAGTGGTGTCAGTTCGGGAGTATCGTAAAAGTCAGCGATAAGCGGTGCACAGAGGAATAACAGCAGGTACAGCGACAGACTGATGGCCGCGTTGAACCAGAATACGGCATTGTAATCATTGTGCGTCACTTCTTTCTTATTAACAAGGGCAGCTGTGAAACCACTTTCCTGTATCGAACTGGCAATGAGGGAGAAGATGGCCAACATTCCCACCATTCCATAATCTGACGGAGTGAGCAACCGCGCGAGGAATATTCCGAAAAGCAGATTTAACAACTGCTGTATGCCGTTGCTGAATCCTCCCCAAAATAGTCCTTTGGCCGTCTTTTCTTTTAGTGACTGATTCTCGCTCATGTTATTTGCAAAGAATACATGAAAAGGCTATGCGTGATGATAGCTTTTCATGTATTCCCTATTCTAGTTTTATTATTTTACTTCGCTGCCCGGCTTCACCTCACGTCCCGGCATAATAACTGCCAGACTGCCGTCGTTGTTTTCGGCACTTAGAATCATGCCTTCGCTGACGATACCTTTCAGTTTGCGCGGAGCAAGGTTGGCGATGAAGCAAACCTGTTTGCCTACCAGCTCTTCCGGTTGATAATGCTTGGCAATACCTGATACGATGGTACGTGTCTCCAGTCCGTCATCGATTTTGAATTGCAGCAATTTATCCGCTTTCGGTACTTTCTGACATTCAAGAATGGTACCTACACGGATATCCAGTTTCGTGAAGTCGTCGAATTCGATGTTCGGGCGGATAGGATTAGCTTTGTAGTTGGCTTCTTCATTTGCCTTCTTTGTATCGAGCAGCTTTTGTACCTGTGCTTCGATAGTAGCGTCTTCGATCTTCTCGAACAATAACTCCGGTTTGTTTAACTGATGGCCTACAGGAAGCAGGTTATCTTTTCCCAGTTCAGACCATTCGAAAGTATCCATGTTCAGCATTTTGCGGAGTTTTTCCGAGCTGAACGGCAAGAATGGGTCGAAGGCGATGGCAAGGTTGGCAACCAGTTGCAGGGAAATGTTGAGGATGGTTCCTACACGTTCCATATCTGTCTTAGCCAGTTTCCACGGTTCGGTGTCGGCCAGGTATTTGTTTCCGATACGTGCCAGATTCATGGCCTCTTTCTGTGCATCGCGGAATTTGAATACGTCGAGCAGTTTTTCTACTTCTGCTTTCACGTCTGCGAATTCTTTCAGCGTTTCCTTGTCGTAGTCGGTTAAGCTGCCCTGTGCGGGTACGCGACCGTCGAAGTATTTTTGAGTCAGCACCATTGCACGGTTTACGAAGTTGCCGTATACGGCTACCAGTTCGTTGTTATTGCGTGCTTGGAAGTCTTTCCAAGTGAAGTCGTTGTCTTTCGTTTCCGGTGCGTTGGCGGTCAGTACGTAGCGGAGTACGTCTTGCTTTCCGGGGAAATCAGCCAGATATTCGTGCAACCATACGGCCCAATTGCGGGAAGTAGAGATCTTGTCTCCTTCGAGGTTGAGGAATTCGTTGCTCGGCACATTGTCCGGTAGGATATAGCTGCCTTCTGCTTTCAGCATGGCAGGGAATACGATGCAATGGAATACGATATTATCTTTTCCGATGAAGTGAATCAGACGCGTTTCTGGATCTTTCCACCATGTTTCCCAGCTGTCGGGAAGAAGTTCTTTGGTGTTGGAGATGTATCCGATCGGAGCGTCAAACCATACATAGAGCACTTTTCCTTCTGCTCCTTCTATGGGAACAGGGATACCCCAATCAAGGTCACGGCTCACGGCACGTGGTTGCAGACCCATGTCGAGCCAGCTTTTGCATTGACCGTATACGTTCGGACGCCATTCTTTGTGATCTTCCAGAATCCATTTGCGCAGCCATGCTTCGTGTTTGTCGAGAGGAAGATACCAGTGTTTGGTTTCTTTCATTACCGGTTTGCTACCGCTGATGGCGCTTTTCGGGTTGATAAGATCTGTAGGAGAAAGTGAGGTTCCGCACTTTTCGCATTGGTCGCCGTAAGCGCCTTCCGAATGGCAGTGAGGACATTCTCCGGTGATATAACGGTCGGCAAGGAATGTTTTTGCTTCCTCGTCGTAATATTGTTCGGATGTTTTTTCGATGAATTCTCCTTTATTGTATAATGTTTTGAAGAAATCCGAAGCCAGTTGGTGATGCGTCGGTGAAGTGGTGCGACTATACACGTCGAATGAGATACCGAACTCTTTGAATGATTCCTTAATCAGCGAATGATAACGGTCTACTACATCCTGTGGAGTAATTCCTTCTTTCTTGGCACGGATGGTGATAGGCACTCCGTGTTCGTCCGAACCTCCGATGAATAATACATCTTCTTTTTTCAGACGCAGATAGCGTACATAGATATCTGCCGGCACGTATACACCCGCCAGGTGACCGATATGGACAGGACCGTTCGCATACGGCAGTGCCGATGTGACGGTGGTTCTTTTGAATTTCTTTTCCATTATATAGTGTGATTTTTGTTGTTTTCAACTTTGCAATGTGCAAAGATAATGACTTTTCACCACAGATTACACGGATTAACACAGATTTTTCATTCTCATAGTCGGGGGTGTCTCATAAGAATGATGTAAATTTGATAGCTATTCTAACATAAAGCTATTTACTGATATGTTGGATTTATTCTCGCATGTTCTGTTTTTAAGATTAAAACAAAATATTAGTATCTAAACTTCGTCCTAATAAAATAAATAATGTATAAGGTATTGTAAGAATATGCAGAAATAACTATATAAATTTGAATATAAATAAGTAAATATGTATAATTATTGGCAGAATTGAACACCGTTCCTTTTAAAGGAAGCTTCTGTTGCTTTTAAAGGAACGATTCATTGGTTAGAGAGAAACATGTCTTTGCTTTTAAACAAAGAGATAAAAGTTTTTTTTAGGTACAAATTTTCTTCTGGTTGCTCCTGAAATAGTGAGATACTAATAGTGTTAATTTGAAATGTGGAATTGAGATAATTGATCCTTTTTTATATATAGTCTTTTTGAGCTATTAATTTAATTCGTTTTAATCTCTATTTCGTGTGAATTTGAAATTTACAAATGGTCTTTCTTTCCCTTTCTTGATACATCTTGGTCTTTGTGGCGTATATTTCAGATTCTTTATTAGTTTTATATCCGTTTTTTCTGCATAAAAATAATTTCATCCCTGATGATCAGAATTTCATGAAGAGATGACGGCTTCATTTTTCAAAAAGTTAGTATAACCTATTTGTAATCTTAATCTTTTTCTTTTTTACAGTTTGTTTCTATATACAATTCTTCCCTTTTTCTTTCTTTTTTCTCATAAGAAAGGATATATTTGTACCTAAGTTAAACGAAAACCAAAGCATGATATGATAACAACCCAGTTGCTTCGTCCTGAAAGCATTGTTGTAGTAGGGGCATCGAATAATGTACATAAGCCGGGTGGCGCAATATTAAAGAATTTGATAAATGGAGGTTATCGGGGAGAACTTCGGGCGGTGAATCCGAAGGAGAAGGAAGTACAGGGAGTTCCTGCTTTTGCGGATGTGAGCGACCTGCCGGATACGGATCTGGCAGTGTTGGCTATACCTGCTGTAATGTGTCCCGATATTGTGGAAACATTGGCCAGCAAGAAGCAAACCAGGGCATTTATCATACTTTCTGCAGGTTTTGGTGAAGAAACCCACGAAGGAGCACTGTTGGAAGAGCGTATTCTGGAAACAGTCAATAAATACGGAGCCTCATTGATTGGTCCTAATTGCATCGGATTGATGAACACATGGCATCATAGCGTGTTCAGCCAGCCAATTCCCAATTTAAATCTGAAAGGGGTGGACTTGATTTCCAGCTCCGGTGCTACGGCGGTATTTATTCTCGAAAGTGCCGTTACAAAAGGTTTGCAGTTCAATTCAGTCTGGTCGGTGGGAAATGCCAAGCAGATTGGCGTAGAAGATGTATTGCAATTTATGGATGAGAACTTCGATCCCGAAAAGGACTCTCATCTGAAACTGCTTTATATTGAAAGTATTCAGAATCCGGACAGGTTGTTATTCCATGCTTCGTCTTTGATTAGAAAAGGATGTAAGATTGCGGCAATCAAAGCCGGAAGTTCGGAGAGCGGAAGCCGGGCGGCGTCTTCCCATACAGGCGCAATCGCCAGTTCCGATTCGGCAGTGGAAGCATTGTTCCGTAAAGCGGGGATTGTACGTTGTTTCTCTCGTGAAGAATTGACTACTGTAGGTTGTGTGTTTACTCTGCCCGAATTGAAAGGGAAGAATTTTGCTATTATCACCCATGCCGGAGGTCCGGGAGTGATGCTGACAGACGCCTTGAGTAAAGGCGGACTGAATGTTCCTAAACTGGAAGGAGAAATAGCCGAAGAACTAAAAGCCCGACTGTTCCCCGGTGCTGCCGTTGGGAATCCTATTGATATTCTGGCTACCGGAACACCGGAGCATCTGCGTCTTTGCATCGACTACTGCGAGGAGAAACTCGACAGTATAGACGCCATGATGGCCATCTTCGGAACTCCGGGATTGGTTACCATGTTTGAAATGTATGACGTGCTTCACGAGAAGATGCAAACTTGCAAGAAACCGATTTTCCCTATACTTCCTTCGATTAATACAGCCGGAGCGGAGGTTGCCGCCTTCCTGGCAAAAGGACACGTGAATTTTGCAGATGAAGTGACCCTGGGTACTGCCCTTTCCCGCATTGTCAATGTTCCTAAACCTGCAGTTCCTGAAATAGAACTGTTCGGAGTAGACGTTCCGAGGATTCGTCGCATTATCGATTCTATTCCGGAGAATGGTTATATTGCTCCCAATTACGTACAAGCATTACTGCATGCTGCCGGTATTCCGCTGGTAGATGAGTTTGTTTCTGATAATAAAGAGGAGATAGTAGCCTTTGCACGTCGGTGCGGATTCCCGGTAGTTGCCAAAGTCGTTGGTCCTGTGCATAAATCGGATGTCGGTGGTGTAGTTCTGAACATCAAAAGCGAGCAACATCTGGCACTGGAATTCGATCGTATGATGCAGATTCCTGATGCAAGGGCAATTATGGTACAGCCGATGCTGAAAGGTACGGAACTGTTTATCGGTGCAAAGTATGAAGAGAAGTTCGGTCATGTGGTACTTTGCGGTTTGGGAGGTATTTTTGTGGAGGTGCTGAAAGATGTGTCTTCCGGTCTGGCTCCGCTTTCCTACGAAGAAGCTTACTCAATGATTCATTCGCTGCGTGCCTATAAAATCATTCAGGGAACGCGGGGACAAAAAGGAGTCAACGAAGATAAGTTTGCTGAAATTATTGTTCGTTTGTCCACCTTACTACGCTTCGCCATAGAAATCAAAGAAATGGATATAAATCCGCTTTTAGCTACGCAAAAAGCCGTTATAGCAGTCGATGCACGTATCAGGATAGAAAAATAGGACTATTCTCCGTCTTATTTTGCTAAGTGTTTCCAAAAACAATTTGGAGTGCTTCCAAAAGATTTTGTAAGTTAATATTAATTTAGAGCTATAAAGATAAGGTAAAAAGGAACCTTAAAAGAATGATTTAATGAAAAAGTATGTAAATTTGTTCGTTTTCGTTTTCATGGTAGGTGCTTGTTTTTCACAGGGGAAAGCACAGACAAAATCTGCAGTGAGCTATAAGAATCCGGTTGTAGATATTGCTATGCCCGACCCTACGGTGATTAAGGCTGCGGATGGTTATTTTTATATGTATGCTACCGAATCTACCAGAAACGTTCCGATCATGAAGTCGAAAGACTTGGTGCAATGGACTTATTGCAACACGGCATTCACAAATAAAACTCGTCCCAGATTTGAACCCAAAGCCGGAATTTGGGCACCTGACATTAATTATATCAATAATAAATATGTGCTTTATTATGCGATGTCGGTGTGGGGAGGAGAACAGACGTGCGGAATTGGAGTAGCTACGGCCGACTCTCCACAAGGACCTTTTACAGATCATGGTAAGATGTTCCGTAGTAATGAGATCGGTGTACAGAACTCGATTGATCCCAGCTTCCTGCAATATGAAGGGAGAAACTATCTGGTTTGGGGCAGCTTCCGGGGAATATATGTTATTGAGCTGACTGAAGATGGTCTGTCATTGAAGCCGGGAGCGGAAAAAAAGAGAATAGCAGGAACTGCTTTTGAAGCTGCCTATATTCATAAGCACGGCGATTATTATTATATGTTTGCCTCTATCGGAAGTTGTTGCGAGGGGATTAGGAGTACTTATAAAGTTGTAGTGGGCCGCTCTAAAAAAGTCTGGGGACCCTACAAAGATAAGTCGGGCAAACCGATGTTGAAGAATGGTTATTCTTTGGTGATAGGTGCGAATGATCATTTTGTAGGCAATGGGCACGGTTCGCAGATTATCCGGGATGATGCCGGACAAGACTGGCTTCTGTATCATGGTTTTTCAAGATCGATCCCGGAGAACGGACGTATTCTGTTGCTGGACCAAATCAAATGGGATAAAGAAGGATGGCCTTATGTAGAAGGAGAATCTCCTTCTTACGAAACACAAAAAGCACCTGTATTTAATAACTGATTTTCAAATAAACTAATTATAATCTTAAATACCACAAGCATGAAACATACCCCTATTAGCAGGCGGGATTTTCTAAAGAATTTAGGCATAGCCGGGGCTGGCACTCTTCTTGCAGCAAGCCCTTGGCTTTCTGCTTTTTCGGAGGTGACGAACACCTCAAACGAAAAGTGCCGTCTGGCAATAATCGGTCCTGGTTCCCGGGGACGTTTTTTAATGGGATTTCTGGCTAAGAACCCCAAAGTCGAGATCGTAGCATTGTGCGACATTTATAAACCGTCTATCGAGAGCGCATTGGAACTTGTGCCTAATGCCAAAGTGTATGGTGACTACCGGGAAGTGCTGGAAGATAAGTCGATAGATGCCATACTCGTAGCTACCCCTCTTAGTTCGCATTGTAAAATCGTCTTGGATGCTTTCGACGCAGGAAAGCATGTATTTTGTGAGAAGTCGATAGGTTTTACGATGGAAGAGTGTTACCGTATGTATCAGAAACATCGTAGCACGGGAAAGATTTTCTTCACTGGTCAACAACGTTTGTTCGACCCTCGTTACATCAAAGCGATGGAGATGATTCATGCGGGTACCTTTGGTGAAATAAATGCAATCCGTACCTTTTGGAACCGGAATGGCGATTGGAGACGCTCGGTACCTTCACCCAATCTGGAACGCCTGATAAACTGGCGTCTTTACAAGGAATTCTCGAAGGGACTGATGACGGAACTCGCTTGCCACCAGCTTCAGATCGGAAGTTGGGCTTTGCGTAAGATTCCCGAGAAGGTGATGGGGCATGGTGCCATTACTTATTGGAAGGATGGCAGGGATGTGTATGATAATGTGAGTTGTGTATATGTCTTTGATGATGGGGTGAAGATGACGTTCGACTCCGTTATATCCAATAAATTCTATGGACTGGAAGAACAGATCATGGGTAACCTTGGTACGGTAGAACCGGAAAAGGGAAAATATTACTTTGAGAATGTGGCTCCTGCACCGGCTTTCCTGCAGATGGTGAATGATTGGGAAAACAAAGTTTTCGATTCTCTTCCTTTTGCCGGAACGAGTTGGGCTCCGGAAACTGCAAATGAGAACACTGGAGAGTTCATTATTGGAGAACGTCCTAAGAGTGACGGTACGTCCTTGTTGCTGGAAGCGTTCGTTGAAGCCGTCATAACACAAAAACAACCGGAAAGAATAGCGGAAGAAGGATACTATGCAAGTATGCTTTGTTTGCTGGGACATCAGGCACTGGAGGAAGAGCGGATGCTCTACTTCCCCGATGAATATAAAATAGATTATCTGAACCATCAATCTGTAAAAACACCCGAAGCAGTATGAAAGACACGATTGTAACCGCACGACGAAAGAAAATAGAGTTAATTACTTTACTCGTTTGTTTCGTAGTATCCAATTTGATACACCTCTATGCAATTATAGCTTATCATGCGCCATTTACGGAGATGATAACTTCTATTTTTTATATCATCATATTTACTTTTGTGCTTTATGCTTTTTGGGGGATTTTGCGTCTCTTGTTTAATGGGCTACGGGCATTGTTTACTCGTTCACGAACTTAATCAATATCAATGAAAATAAATAACTTATGGTAACACGAAGAGATTTTCTGAAAACGATGTCAATGGCTTCTGCCGGATTGGCGTTGGGGGCAGGTGACTTACTGCATGCTCAAACGATTTCACCCAAGAAAGGAAGAGGTGACAAGGTAAAGATAGCCTATATCGGCATTGGTAACCGCGGTGAACAGATTATTGAAGATTTTGCGCGGACAGGTATGGTAGAAGTGGTAGCGTTATGTGATGTGGACATGGGTGCCAAACATACGCAAAAGATTATGGCTAAATATCCGAAGGCAAAACAGTTTAGAGATTTCCGCCAGATGTTTGATAAAGCCGGTAATGAGTTTGATGCTGTGGCGATTGCTACTCCCGACCATTCACATTTCCCGATCAGTATGCTGGCATTGGCATCCGGAAAACATGTATATGTAGAAAAACCGCTGGCCCGTACTTTCTATGAAGCGGAATTGTTGATGCAAGCTGCGCTTAAACGTCCTAACTTGGTTACCCAGGTAGGAAATCAGGGACATTCTGAAGCAAACTATTTCCAGTTTAAAGCTTGGATGGATGCGGGAATTATCAAAGACGTAACTGCTATCACTGCCCACATGAATAACCCGCGCCGTTGGCATAAATGGGACACTAATATCTATAAACTTCCTTCGGGACAGCAACTGCCGAAAGATATGGACTGGGATACCTGGCTCGGAGTTACCCCTTATCACGAATATAATAAAGATTATCATTTAGGACAATGGCGTTGCTGGTATGACTTCGGTATGGGAGCGCTGGGCGACTGGGGAGCACATATCCTGGATACAGCCCACGAGTTCCTCGATCTGGGATTACCGACGGAAGTCAACCCGCTTTATCTGAAAGATCATAATCCGTTCTTCTACCCAATGTCTTCTACGCTGTTGTTCCGCTTCCCCGAACGAGGCAACATGCCGGCAGTAGATGTAACCTGGTACGACGGACTGGATAATATTCCGGCTGTGCCCGAAGGTTATGGTGTTTCGGAAATCGATCCGAATATTCCAACCGTTGCCGGTGGAAAGATCCAGCCAGCCAAGTTGAATCCGGGTAAAGAAATCTACTCGAAGGAATTGACTTTCAAAGGAGGTTCACACGGCAGTACGTTGTCGATCATTCCGGAAGAAAAGGCCAAAGAAATGGCTTCCAAACTGCCGGAAGTTCCGAAGAGTCCGTCTAACCATTATGCCAACTTCCTGCTGGCTTGCCAAGGAAAAGAAAAGACCCGTTCGCCGTTCGAGATCGCCGGTCCGTTAAGTCAGGTATTCTGCCTGGGAGTTTTGGCGCAGCGACTGAACCGCAAGCTGGTATTCGACCGCGATACCAAACAGATCACCAACGATCCGTTTGCCAACCAGATGCTCGTAGGCGAACCTCCGCGTAAAGGCTGGGAACAGTATTATAATGTATAAGGTCTTAATATTATAAACAAACAAGGTTTCAGATTATCTTCCATCGATATGTCTGAAACCTTGTTTATTTGTACTTACGCTGATTATCGTCTTATCCAGTTCTCAAGTCTGATACCTGAGAAGTTCTTAAAGTCTTGTAAATTTTCTGTTACCATTACCAAGTCGTACACAATAGCAGTACAACCTATCAGCAAATCAAAATTGTCATCCGCAGGTGTTCCAGCCAAACGCAAGCGTGCTTTTTCTTTGGCAAAAAGATCAAGCGTTTCGCTAATGGGCAACACACGTACAGATGCAATAAATTCATCCAAGCTTTGCATACGGCGTACTAACCCCTGTCTATTACCCAATTCCGCACCATACTTCAGTTCTGCCACAGTTATCTCTGAGATATAACAGTTTTCCAAACCTACTTCATCCATTTTCTTGTCCACATTATATTTTCCACGCAGCAAGAAGATACAGATATTTGTGTCAAGCAGATATTTTTCCATATTCTCAGAAAGCCATTATATCATCTTTGAAGTTCCGCGCTTTTTTCACTTCCTCAGCCAGCTTGTCGGCATCCAAGCTATCCGTATCACGCCAAGCACCATAAAATCGACTTGCTGATACGGAATGATCCTTTTTCTCTTGCCGCATTGAATTACTAAGTCGGGCTATCAAATCCAACTTCATTTCATTACTCAAATCTTTCAGCAGATTCCAATAACGATCTGCATTACTAACAGATACTTCCATATTGCTATCTCTATTGGTTTAGTTGCGAAGATAAGGATTATTCTGACAACGTCAACAAAAACAAACAAGGTTTCAGACATATCGATGAAAGATAATCTGAAACCTTGTTTGCTGATATATCCGTTCATTTAGAACTTGATCACGCCTTCGTCTTCTTTCTTCGCGCTGTTTGTGGCACGGGTTTTCAGTTTCGTGCGTTGCTGTTCGACGAGGGCATTCACATTGCCGATGAAGGTCGCGAATTTCTCATCACCATGCATCGCAGCCAGCATATTGACGATATCCACCAACTTCCGATAAGCATCGTCGGCAGCTTGGCGAGCCTGCTTCGAAAGCCCCACTTCGCGGGCAGCCTCTTCCTGCACTTTGGCATCCGTAGCGTTCAAGAATGAAGTTTCCGCATTTTCCAAGCGAGTCAACCACGGTTCGATATCCAGGTCGGTGAAATCGCCCACCTCTTTCGCGGCTTTCAATTCCTGCAACAAATTATGCAAGATACCACTTTCCTCGAGTTGCGGCTTGGCTGTCGGATTCCCGTATTTATCCAAAATAGCCAACGCTTTCTCGGCAGCAGCGGCAATCGAAGCGTCCGGATGGGCAGTCATCGCCTTGACATAATTATACAATCCGCTGTAGGCGAAATCGCGCGCCGCATCGGTTTCTGTTACTCGTTTGGCCGAGGGTACCGTGGTAGAGACCTTCAACGCACTGTCCAAACCGTCCACCGCCGTCTTGTGCGTATCCACGCCCGTCGTCAGGAAAGTGACCGATGTTTCCGGCAAACCTTCGGCAATCAAAGCCCCGGTCGTAGGCAATTCTTCGGCATATTGCTGAACACGTTGGTGGAAAGCGAAGTCTTCTTCGATGCGAAGATGGGCCAGATTAAAAGCATTTATCTTTACCATAATATTCTCCTTTTTTTTAATTAATACTGAGGCAAATATACAAATTATTCTTACAAAAGCAGATTTGAGATATTATTTTCCGTCGATAGTCCATTTTTCCGAAAAAAAGCACCGGAAACTCCGTCGACAGCCGATTTTTTTCAAAAAAAGCCCTGTCGACGCAATCGCAAGTCGATTTTTTCTAAAAAATAGGCAATCGACGGGCTCGGAAGCCCTTTTTTACGAGGAAATGGGTTAGCGACGGAGTTTCCGGTCTGTTCCTTTGCGGGAAGACAGAAACATCTTCCCGCAAATACTTCACCCCCGAAACTTCCCGGCTACCTGCTGATAAGTGGGCATCTCTACACCGAGGCGTTCGCCCAGCGCGATCATATCGAACAGGATTCCCTGGATTTCCGATTCATGGCCGTGGGCCAGGTCTTTCTGCATCGAGGCGGTCGAACTCGGATCCAGCTTATCGACTACCATCAAATTATAGGCGACCTGATCTTGTGGGAAAGTAATTCCCAGACGACGGCCGATCTCCGTACTCTCGCGAGACAGTCCGGCGAACACATCGCGCACTTCACCGGCATGTTGCACCTCGCCCATCGGCACATCGAAGTAGGCGCCGGTACAAGCCATGGCTGAAATAAACGACCACTTGATAAACGTGTCGCGGTTGATATCCTCCGAAACATCCACCTTGATACCGCATCCGCGGAGTTCTTCTGCCAAGGCATCCAGCCGTTCGCGGGCGACAGGCTGGCTACTGCGGGCACCATAGACCAACCGGAAGACTGAACCCGACTGCGTGATCTCGCCCGGGCCGGAAATAAAGCCTACAATATAGATACAACCATCGAGCACGGTTACTTCGGGCACGAGGCGTGCCAACCGCTCGCCGGTTCCATAGACATTCAAAATCGGTACCACCAAAGTATCCGGCGTAGCCACACGACGCAATAAATCCTGAATCGAGTCGAGGGCATATCCTTTCACACACACGAAGATCACATCCGCTTTCCCCTCGTATGCATCTGCCGTACAGGCCGGGACTTTCAGCCAATGTTCACCTTTCAAATCCGACTTCAAGTGTAATCCATGCTGGCGAATAGCTTCCAACTGTGCACCACGGGCGATACAAGTAACTTGCTTTCCGCCCAATGCCAGGAAACCGGCAATCGATCCGCCTACGCCGCCGGTCCCTACAATCAGATAATTCTTTTCTTTTTCCATATGAAAACGATACAAATACGTTACAACACTGTCACTTCGTCCACAAAGAACCAAGCCGGATGACCTACGCCATAGTGCCAAGCCGGACACATCCCGATGGCATCGACTTCCACTTTGATATAACGCGCCTTGACAGGCTTGTCGGAAGCAACTTTCCCACCCACGAACTTGACTTGTGGGGCACGGTCTTCGGCAAACGAGAAGGAACCGAAAGGCTGATAGGTCTGGTTGTCGATCGAGATCGAATAAGTCACCTTTTCGGGGAGAAGAATCCATTGTCCCAACTGATGAAGGAAGTCGGCTTCCACACTGCTAAATTCTTTCTCTTCACCCAGATCGAGGATGAATGAGCCGTCCACGCCTTCCCAGCCGACCCAGCTCTCTACGAAGGTCGTACCACCAAACAGGCCGTCGGTCAATGCCGTATCAGCCATCTTCTGATAACGCTCGCCCGGCTTTTGCAGCCAGATCACCTTTGCACCCAACGCCTTGCTCTTTTCAGCTTGCGGCAAGAAGCGTTTTTCGTACAGATCACAATAATCCTCGGGCGCATTGCTACGTTCGTTCAGCGACTTGATGCCGAACTTGCGGCACTGCTGACGGAAATAATCCAACTGCTGACGTACCTTGGCCACATCCTGATTCGTTTTAGTACGAGCTATTTCCAATTCAGAATAAATCAATGACAAACGAGACAACTGGACACGATCCAAACGAACCGGATCAGAAGCCACAGCCGCCTCAGCCTGGTCGAACAACTCATCATACGTCTTACAAAGCTGATCGTTCAGCATTCCGTTCTTATGTGTTACCGGCGAATCGTAAATCCACAAGTTGATACCACTTGCCAACAATCCGCCCTGCATGATCTTCTGATATTGATATAGATAAGGAGCCGCTGCCCCATAATAACCATCCATGAAACTACGCATCAGCGAATCGGCATTCTGATACGGATCCCACATCAGTTTTCCGAGCATATAAGCACGCATTTCCGAAAAGTCGGTGCCTTTAGAACCATTGACTTGCGAGAAGTGCATCGTCACGTGGTTCTTCTTGAACAACTGGATATTCTTCTGCAAGACATGGAAATTGGGGAAACACGATACCATGTTGTCGAAGTTAATTCCATAATCCCATACAAAAATATTGTTGGAGATAGCCGACCAGCCTTCGAGCGCTTTCACGAAATCACGTCCCGACGCATTATCGGTCAGCGGTACTTCGCGCATACAGTCAATATCGCACAACATGATATTCACGTTCGGCAGCGGCTTTACCTTCTTGGGTGGATGCATGGTAAAGAGATAAGCCAGGGTAGAAATCTCCTTGTCGGGGAAACGTTCCGCCAACTTGTTCATGAAACGGATATAAGCACCTGCCGGAGAACCTTCTTCCTCATACACCTTGCGGCAATTCTCACATGTACAGAAGGTATTGTTTCCGTCGTTCTGACTGACCGAAATTAATTTCTTATCTGGGTTCGCCTTGAAAATAGAATCTAGTTTCTTCACCACGAAGTCATAAACATCCGGATTCGTCAGACACCACTGACTGTGATTACCCGGACGATGTTCGCCATTGATATATGAATAATATTCGGGATGTTCCTTTCCATACACTTCCGAAGGCATCAGGCGGTCGAATGTATGTACCCACATATTGTCGATGAAGACTTCATTCGGTTCTTCCAGACGGAACCACATCTTGTAAATCGGATCATCACAACCGTAACTGAACGACTGGCGATACCGGAAAGCCGGTGTTTCCGACAAATGAATCTCCGGTAGGCTAATCGTCTTCGAAGGTGTCAATGTATAAGCCTGATATGCATAATACGAAACACCCATGTATTTTTCCAATAAAGTTACCACGCCATAGATCGAGCCTTTGTCTCCTCCACTCGTAATCCGCAACTGGTTCTGTTCGGTACAAAGGGTAAAACCATCTTCGCCAGCCTCTGCCGATTTTCCACCGATCACGACATCACCCGATTTCGCTTTTCCTTCCACAATCGGCAACGAAGCCCCGCTGATCCGCTGCACAAAGTCTTGTAACAGATCAGCAGCCTGACGGTTTATTTCACTCTTCTCGTTCAAGACAATCCGCGAAACCGCCTTCCCGTCTTTCACCAATGTCAATTGAGCCGAGGCATCCGCCATCCATAAAAAAGCTGAAAGGGCCACCATGCCCCATTTCTTGTAATTCAGTTTCATGTAATTTGTTTTTGTGTTTTCTAAATTTCTCCGTTTAACTTGCACACAATATTAGTACTTTTGTTCCATTCAAACAAGAAGAAGATGAAATACATCGATATTCATACGCATACAGTGATTCCCAAAACCCAGGAAAACCGAATCTCTTTTTACAACCGGATCGTCGGCCAAGAAACCCTGGGTGATTTATCCCATATAGAAATGTTTTCGGTTGGAATCCATCCGTGGTTTATCCATTCCGACAAAAGTAATGACCAGCTTCTCGAACAGCTGTGGGAAAAAGCCAAGCAACCAGAAGTCTGGATGATCGGTGAAGCCGGACTTGACAAACTTCACGAAGCACCACTCGAACAACAACTTTATCTGTTTGAACAACAAGCCTTGCTGGCTGAAGAACTCCACAAGCCACTTATCGTCCATTGCGTAAAAGCCTGGAGTGAACTGCTTGCCTTACGGAAGAAAATCCGCCCGCTCTCGCCTTGGCTCATTCACGGTTTCCGTGGAAAAAGAGAATTAGCCGAACAGCTGCTGAAAGAAAACATCTATCTTTCGTTCGGTGAACAATTCCAATCGGCAGCCCTGCAAATAGCCTGGCCAACCCATCTTTTTCTGGAAACCGATGAATCAAAACTGGACATACAGGAGATATATAAAAAGGCAGCGGCAGCCTTATCCATTCCAACAGAGATGTTAATGGAACAAATCGAACAGAACTTTTCTCTGCTCTTCTCAGGTGAGTAAAGGGCACAAAAAAAGGCTATCTTCACAGACAGCCAATTTCCATTGTTAACCTTAAATCTAATACCATGAAAAACACGATGCAAATATAGACATTTTATGTTATGTAACATAGCTCGTCAATACTTTTTCTTCTAAAATCGGCCCATTTTAACCACATTTAACCAATCCATCCAAAAATCAGACAGAAAAGTTGGAAATATCCCCAGTTATTCGTACTTTTGCGAACAACAAACAAGAATATGGAAGAGAAAAAGGAATATACAGCAACCCAAGAACAGCTGGCACGCTTTGCCAAAGCATTGGGACATCCGGCAAGAATTGCCATCATGCACTTTCTAGCCAAACAAGAAACCTGTTACTTTGGCGATATTCACGAAGAATTACCCATAGCCAAAGCGACCGTTTCCCAACACCTGAAAGAGTTGAAAGATGCTGGTTTGATACAGGGAGAAGTGGAAACCCCGAAAGTAAAATATTGTATCAATCAGGAAAACTGGAAACTGGCAAGCCGACTCTTTGCCGATTTCTTCGGCCAGGCTATATGCAAATCAAAGGGTTGCTGTGAATAACAGTCCCTTTTTTTCTCTTTATTGTTCGTTGTTTTGCGAATTACATATATAATATACGATACAATGGAAATTAAAGTTTTAGGAACAGGTTGCGCCAACTGCAAGGCATTGTACGCAACCGTCGAGAAAGTTGTCAACGAGTTAGGTATTCAGGCTGAGATCATCAAAGAGGAAGATCTGATGAAAATCATGGAATACAATGTCATGACTTTACCGGCTTTGGTAATCAATGGCAAAGTTGTAGCCAAAGGTCGGATCAACGCCGGTGAAGTAAAGGAATTAATCGCTTCAAACCAATAATTATGAAACGGATCCTATTTTTTCTTATCAGTAGTTTGTTTTGGATAGCCGGTGAACTGCAAGCACAAACAGATTCATACGTGGAAGTTTTGTACTTCCATGGGAAACAACGGTGCATCACTTGTAAATCAATCGAAAAGTATACCCGTGAAGTGGTTTTTACCGACTTTGCAGACTTGGCCAAACAAGGGAAAGTCCGTTTCAAGGAAATAGACATTTCCACGCCTGAAGGAGAAGAACTGGCTAATACTTATCAGGTCAGTTGGTCTTCATTGTATATCAATCAATGGAAAGATGGAAAAGAACAACGGAACGATATGACACGTCTGGGCTTTCAATATGCCAAGAATAAGACAGATCATTTCAAACAAGAGATCCGCAAGAAAATAAATCAGTTACTTTAAGAATGGACTACTTACAAGCTCTTTTGGATAGCAGTGAAATACCTGTTATCACGGCTCTTCTGTTGGGTTTACTCACGACCATCAGTCCTTGTCCGCTGGCTACTCATATAACAGCGATCGGATTTATCAGCAAAGATGTAAACAACCGGAACCAGATTTTTCTGAACGGTATCTTTTACACCTTGGGCCGCATTCTTTCTTATTCCGTCTTAGGAGCCATACTGATTACTTTATTGCGGAACGGTTCCGAAATGTTCTTTATACAAAAGGCGATCAGCCGATGGAGCGAGTTATTACTTGCTCCGGCACTGATCTTGATCGGCCTGTTCATGTTGTTCGGAGATAAACTAGCCTTGCCCCGATGGGGATTTTCGGCAACCGAGAAAACCGAAAGACTTCGAGGTAACTGGGGCAGTATGGCATTGGGACTACTGTTTGCCTTAGCTTTCTGTCCTACCAGCGGATTATTCTACTTCGGCATGTTAATACCTATGTCAGCCATGGAAAGTGGCGGATATTTATTACCCGTAGTATATGCTTTCGCTACCGGATTCCCGATCGTTCTGATAGCTTGGGTACTGGCATACAGTGTGGCTGGTATCGGAAAATTCTACAACCGCATTCAGGTATTCCAGAAATGGTTCAACCGGGTCGTAGCACTCACATTTATTCTTATCGGTATTTATTACGGACTTATTAATTGGAACATTATATGAAGATTTTGATTTTATGTACGGGAAACAGTTGCCGCAGTCAGATGGCGCATGGTTTCCTTCAATCGTTTGACCCGAGTTTAGAAGTATTTTCGGCAGGAACCCATCCGGCAGAGAAAGTAAATCCCATGGCTGTCGAAGTCATGCAAGAAGCCGGCATAGACATCAGTCATCACATACCGACGAATGTATCTGAATATATCAACGAATCCTGGGACTATGTGATTACTGTTTGTGATCATGCCCGCGAGACCTGTCCGGTATTTCAGGGAAATGTAAAGAAGCAATTGCATATTGGCTTCGATGATCCTTCGGAATCACAAGGTACGGATGAATGGATCAAAAGTGAATTTATCCGTGTCCGGAAAGAGATTAAAAATGCGTTCTTTACTTTCTATCTGACCGAAATCAAGAAGTTGCATATCCCGACTTGTACATGTCAGCAATCTAACCATTAATCCGCTTATAATCATGATACAGACTTTTGCCGACTGGCTGGTTTATGGTGTTATGGGACTTCAGGCAGACAGCGCACTGGGAACAGCCGTCAACTTTTTCTTTTATGATACGATCAAGATTCTGATCCTGTTATTCTTCATCAGTATCATCATGGGAATCATCAACGCATACTTTCCGATCGAACGTCTGCGTCATTATCTGACATCCCACCGGCTTTATGGGTTACAATATTTCCTGGCTTCTCTATTCGGAGCCATTACCCCATTTTGTTCCTGCTCTTCTATCCCGTTATTCATCGGATTCGTAAAAGGCGGTATTCCGCTGGGTGTGACTTTCGCCTACCTGATTACTTCGCCGCTGGTCAATGAAGTAGCCGTTGCGATGTTTATCGGGACATTCGGACTGCGGATCACAGTCATTTATGTTGTCAGCGGTATTTTACTGGGAATGATCGGTGGATATGTTTTGGGTAAGATGAAACTGGAACCATATCTGAGTGATTGGGTAAAGCAAATCCAGCAAGGGGCCACAAACGAATCCAATCTGTGGGAAAAAGAACATACTCCCTTTTTCCATCGTTTGCCTTCTATTATCCGGGAAGCCTGGAACATCGTTAAAGGTGTGCTGGTATATATTCTGATCGGAATCGGGATCGGAGCTTTCATGCACGGATATGTACCCGAAGGATTCTTCGAGCATTACATGGCAAAAGACAACTGGTTGGCAGTTCCAATCTCTGTCCTGTTGGCCATTCCGATGTATGCCAATGCCGCCGGAATCGTTCCTGTCATTGAAGTCTTTGTTTCCAAAGGTATTCCTATCGGGACAGCACTAGCCTTCATGATGGCAGTAGTAGGATTATCACTACCCGAAGCGACACTTCTCAAGAAAGTCATGACTTGGCGCCTGATCGCTATCTTCTTTGGTGTGATCACGCTGTTTATCATCTTCTTAGGCTACCTGTTCAACATCGTCTTATAAAGGTCCTATCTTTTGATCAATTCATGCCTACCTTTTGGTGAAAATACGCCGGCTTTTTATCAAAAGGTAGGCATGAATTAAAACGGAAGTAACGAGATTCGTTTTTGATCTTCGTTACTTCCGTTTTTGATTCTCGTTAGTTTTATTTCCGTATCAAATCAAATATTCAGTTTGTAAAATCATCTTTCACCTTTTATCTATCTTTTTGTACAACTGCAAGATGAGGTGATTCAAGCCCGTGATGCTGTTTTATCAGGACTTAAGACATATATAAAAAATAAGCTCTTTAACCCAAATGGATTAAAGAGCTTATTTTGGTGATCCGCCTGGGGGCGGAACCTTATATTTTTTATCGCTAATAATCAGTTACTTATCTTGCTGT
>OHQQ01000097.1_pt1 | contig 72844 bp, 64 predicted proteins | sample 1578211 | NCBI WGS metagenome assembly OHQQ01 (sample SAMEA3879539, study PRJEB24766) | human gut metagenome | biome: human-associated habitat; feature: feces | place: USA | collected 1985/1987
GTGCTTATGCACGGGATAATCCGCTTATGCGGTTTATCTGTCTGAGGTTATTATATCACAAATCAAATCGGCGTAAGCCGACACGGCGGTACGCCGTGCTTTTGTCTTTTGACAAAAGGATTTGGTGATAAAATGTCCTCAGACAGGCGGGTAACCGCCTACCGTGCTTATGCACGGGATAATCCGCTTATGCGGTTTATCTGTCTGAGGTTATTATACCATACCGTTCCAATTAAACCATTACCCAAATGGGTAAAATAAAAGCAAATGCAAGAAATTTCTGTCAAAATCCGTTAACAATCAGTTTTTTTGATGTTACAACTGCGGCGAGCTTTGTTTTTGATGAATAACCGGTTTTGGAAAGCATACTGCTGACGTGTGCCTTTACGCAATCGGGAGTAACGCAAAGCTCCTGTGCCATCTCCTTATACGTCATACCTTCGACCAGCAGTCGCAGAACTCTGATTTCCGCATCGGAAAACTCGTAGCTGGTAGCATTTCCTACGGGTATTTCGGGCATTTTATCGGGATATACGCTTTCTCCGTCTATTGTCCTCTTTATAACGCTGAGCAGTTCCTCTGTGCTTACGTCCTTGAACCAGATGCTCTCCGCACCTGCTTTTCTCGCCTTATCAAGATAGCTGTAATCAAGCATTGAGGTTATGATGATAATTTTTATCGAGGGGAAGCGTTTTTTTATTTTTTCCGCAGCGACAAATCCGCTCTCATCATTTTCCGTACATACGTCCATTAATATCAGGTCGATATTTCCACGCATACAGTATTGCTCGGCAAGCGCCGCACAAGAAAGCGAGCCTGCCGGAGAAAGATTGTCTGCCTGGGCTACAAGATTTTCTAGGCTTTCCCTTATCATTTTCTGGTCTTCTACAATCAGTACCTGCGTCATAGTGTTACCTCCTTGTTGAGCGGAAATGAAATTACAAGCTCGAAATACGGATATGAATTAATGCTCATAGTTCCGCCGCTTTTTTCTACTCTGTCATGCAGTGACGAAAGACCGCCGCCTTCAGTGACGGCGCTGATAGGTGCCTTTCCGTCATTAGACAAGGCTATCCATTGTCTGCCGCCGCTTTTACTGCATTTAACGTTCAATTTTGTCGCCCCTGCGTGACGTACCGCATTCGTAGCGCACTCTCTGACAGCCGTTACGAATATTTTATAATAAAACGGGTCGGGAATATCTCCTTCAACGTTTATTTTGATTCCGAGAACGGAAGATGTTTCCTTTAACTGACCGGATATATCATAGCTGTTTGCTCCGTAGCTTTTTTCGTTGTCCCTCATAAGAAGTCTTACAGCATTCTTCCACGCTGTAAGATCCAGCTCGCTTGTCGGTCTGTTATTTGACAGCAGATTACGGGTCGCAATTACGCTCCTGCCTATATCATCGTGTACACGAATCTTCATACTGAGTATTTCTTCTTCACGGATAACCGTTCTTATATTCTCTGTCAGCTTTCGCATTCGTCTGCCTGCACGCTCGAGCTTTCTGCTGCTTTCTTCAAGCTGAAGCTGACGTTTGTACAGCTCATCTACATCCGTTGCAGTTACCTGCGTATAGTAGCCGACACCGTTAAGAGAAACCACATCAAGTCTGAAGCGCCATGCTTTTCCCTTTACAAGTACGACCGAGCCGCTGTTATGCTCCGAAAATATATCCTGCAGTTCGCTGAGGCACTGTACGTCAAAGCCTTTCAATTCATATATCAGCCTGTCCATTTGCCTGTTGCACAGGACTGCTATTCCGTTGCTGTCGAAAAAGCATATACCCGACGGGAGATTATCAAATGCGTCTTTTACCGTCCTGCGCAGCAGATAACGTCTGCCTAAGCCTTGCATCTTCCAGCCTCCCTTCTGTATACAATCTGCCATTCGCCGTCATCATCACATACCGCCGTTACAAAATCACCGTTCATTACATTAAAATCCGTACTGCTTTCAGCAGTGACCGTCATTGTGAATATACCGCCGTTTAGCGTCACGGATATATTCACAGCCGATAAATTATCCATTGACAGCTCAATCATTTTTTCGAATGTATCGAACATCTCCATTACTGCCACAGACGGCACGGACTTATTTAATCTGATATTAAGTCCGCAGGTCACGCCGTACAGCTCAAGATTATCCGTAAGCTCGAGAAACGCAAGGTACATCTCTTTTTCGCTTATCATACTGCTTCTCTCCGATATGAATATGAGATTGTTCCTGCGCTTAAGATAAGCGCCGATTACCACCATCTTACCCAATAGCTTTCTGCGTTCATCTTCATCCTCCGACATCTCGAAGCGGTCTGTAAGGCTGTTCAATACAGCTATCTGACCTGACGTTTCACGGCTGATCCTGTCATATATCCTGTCACGCTCAAGTATGTGAGCCTCTCTGTTTCTGAGATCGTATTCTTCGCAAATCAGATCGTAATCATCCTTAAGATCGTCCTTAGCCTCTGCCAGCTTGTCGTTTACCTCAATAAGCTCAGAAAGATCGTCCAGCCACAAGACATAGCCTCCTTTTATCTTGGCGGAGGAAAGACGTTTTCCGCTGCTGAGCATTACGGGAGAGGACTTTGCCATCTGCATTATTTCACGGTCTATCTTTTCGGCACAATCGGACGAGAGAAGTATATTGTAATCATTGTCGGTAATCAAAGCAGGAACTGTACACGGCTGCAAAAGCTGTATGTAATAAGTATTCGAGCGTATAAGTCCGCATTGTATGCAGCATTCAAAAGAAAGCGCAGTAAGAAGGCTTACGGTAATAGTCATATCGCCTGCCAGCCTGTGAATGAACGTACCGCCCGTGATTTCTCCTGACACATAGAGCAATGTGTAGATAACCATTGCGACAACAGGCAGTAACGGCATAATGAACGTTTTTCTTTCCTTTGGTATACGGCACTTGGATATTAAAGTCACAAATGCGCCGATTGTGCATAAAAGCATATATCCTGCCACTATGTAATATCCGCCTGCATAGCTGTAATCTCTGTCGTCCCACATTTCCCTTTCTCCCGGAAATCTGAACACAAGGCAATGCAGATCGTTTGTAAGCACGAATATTACCATCAGGACAGAAGCGACATACAGTAAGGATGTAACTCCGGGCAGGCGGTAGTTTTCGGGCTTTCCGAGTGAAAGAGCGACTAACAGTGCAAACATAGGGATAAATATCATCGGGATATAATACATATACCACAGCGTTCGGACAGCGAACGGACTCTGGGCTATAACGAACTTCACCGAACGGATAGCTACCCAGAACACAATAAGCCCTGCTATAGATGTCATAAAGCGTTTTGCCTGTATCTGCACTATCCTGTTTCTCAAGGTGATTCCCCATATCAGAAACATAAAAATATATATCAGACTTCTGATAATGCCGAATATTTGCATAGTACCGATCCTGTCAAGCTGTCTGCAGAGCATTGCGGCGGATATGGCGGTTATTATCAATATTATATGTAAAACGGACGACCGTGCTATTCTTTTTTTCATCTGCTCACCTCTTTTCTACCAGTATAACATGGCTGAAAGCGTTTTGCAATAAGTGTAAAAAATAAAGCTGTGGGTCAATGCCCACAGCTCAAACGGTTCGTTATATATTATCTATTTTATCGCATTGCTCAAGCGCACGTTTTAACGCCTGATCCATATTGTAATATCTGAAATCGGCAAGTCTTCCGCAACAGATAAGATTATCAATCTGCGACGCCAGAGCCTCGTACTTTGCGTATTGCTCCATGCTCTCCTTTGTGAGAACAGGATAATACGGCTCAAGCTTTTCGCCCGACTTATACGGGAGAGGATATTCTAACGCATAGGTACTGCCTTTTACATCCTGGACGGGAATTTTCTTGTACTCGGTGATTCTGGTAAAGCCCTTTTCCTGAGGATATGCGACAACAGGAGCGTCCTGAAAGCTGCCCTTGTCGGTATACTTATACTCAAAACGCAGTGAACGGTAAGGAAGTCTGCCGTACTTTTCACCGAATAACTCATCCAGCGCACCTGTATATACAAGAATGTTATTATACGGCTCGCCGTCAACATACAGCTTATTATCCTTTACAGCAATCCGCTCAAGCGCCTCGACACCGATTCTGACCGTGATATTCTCGTGGTTCAGCAGATTTCTGAAGAACTCCGTGAATGAATGCACCGGCATTACCTGATAAGCGTCATCGAAATATCCCTCGTCATATGAAAAACGCAGAGGTACTCTTTTAAGCACGGACGGGTCAATTTCAGAGGGAGATACGCCCCACTGCTTAGCGGTATACGGCGCATAGTCGTTATCGAAAAGATACTGAGCGTATGCTCTTATATCATCGTCCTCGTTTTCGAGAACTTCAACCACGGTAGCGGTCGGTCTGCCCTCGTAAACCTTAGTCAGCTTTGCCTTGAGCGTTTCTGCCTTTTGCTTATCAAAGAACTTATCAATCGTGGTAAAGTTGAAGGGGGTGGGGGTATATGTATCGTTCCATACCGCACCGCAGGTCAGCTTGTAATCAGACCACTGCTCATAGCGGCACATATAATCAAAAAGATATTTCTCTTTCGTGTGGAATGTGTGCGGGCCGTAATCCTGTACGAGTATTCCGTGATCGTCAACGTGGTCGTACATATTGCCGCCGATATGATCCCTGCGTTCCCATATCTCGACCTTCTTGCCTTTTTCCGCTAAATGACGGGCGATTACCGCTCCGGAAAGTCCACAGCCGACTATAAGGGTGTCAAAATCAAAACTGCTCATCAAAAGCCACCGTACTTGCTCATGAATTCTTTAAAGGTCTGCAGATTCTTGTCCTTATCGGCAAGTATAACCTTATCAATTCCGCCAACTCTGTCAAGCTTCCAGTCTACTGCAATGTCGGGATCGTTCCACATAATGCCGTCATCATATTCGCCGTAGAATTTTTCTCCGCACTTGTAGGATACTATGCTGTCCTCAAGTACAAGATAACCGTGAGCGCAACCTGCGGGAACGAGTATTTCGTTGTGCTTTTCACCGATAAGCTCAAATGCCAGCCACTTCTTGAACGTGGGGCTGTCCTTGCGTAAATCGACTACTACATCGTAAACGTGTCCGTGTATGCAACGTACCAGCTTGGGCTGCTGTTTCTCACGCTGAAAATGAAGTGCACGGATAACGCCCTTGTAGCTTGTCGTATAGAAAACCTCGGCAAGATCGTGCTTTATGCCGTTTGCCTCGAACACTTCCTTAGAGTAATCCTTTGTGAAACAGCCTCTTATATCATCGGCATTGAAGGGAGTTACTTCTATAAGTCCCTTAATCTCTGTTTCCTTGAATTCAAACTTCTGTATCATTTCTGCTCCTTAATCCAATCCATTGTTTTTTTGACGCCTTCACCAAAAGGTATTGTAGCTCTGAAGCCTGTATCCTTTTCCGTAATCGAACAATCAAAATCCGACAGCGGCATATTTACGCCTGTGAACGGAACATCTCCGAACACGAACTCCTTGTCGGGAGCCAGTGCAGCCTTCATCTCAAGAACAAATTCTCTGAGCGGCTTTGCATCCGAGCTGCCTATAAGATAATGGCAGAAAGGCTTTCCGTTCTCTCCGATGAGATAGAACGCTCTTGCAACATCGTCTATATATACAAAGTCATAATTCTGTGTGCCGCTTGTGAACTGTAAAGGCTCATCGTTTATAATCTTTCTGATGGTCGTATTTACAAAACGTGGTGAAAGCTCACCTGCACCGTATGCGTTGGTTATCTTTGCCCAGCAAAGATCTATACCTATCTGTGCGGCAACGCTCATACACATTGTATGAGCAACAAGTTTACCGCTTCCGTATATGTAGCCGGCACCGGGCTTATTACCCTGTCTGAATGCGGCTGATATTGTTTCATGCTCCATTATAGAGCCGGCACATACAAACTTCTTGCAGTCCATATCCTTTGCCACACGCAGACAATCTACTGTCCACTGAGCATTATTGAGCTGTAAAGCGGTGTCTGCTCTCGCAGGGCCTGCCGAGCCTACCCATGCAAAGTGATAGAATACATCAATATCACGGTCAGGGATAATATCGGCGAGCTTTGACGATTCGGAAAGCTCGTGAGCCACAAATCTTACATTTTTGGGTATGTTGTTATTGCAACCGTCACGGTCAAGTGCGATTACCTCAACATTATTCTTTACCAATTCGCGCACAAGCGCACTTCCGACAAAGCCGTTTGCACCTGTAACAAGAGCTTTTTTCATTACTTTACCTCCAGATATTCGTTTATCTGCTTTTCCATAACGGCGCTAATGTCGCCGCCTGAAAGATATACCTTGCTCCACTCGGTCACCTTTTCGATAGCGTCGGAAATATGCCAGCGGGGACTCCATCCGAGTACACGCTTTATTCTTGAGCAATCAAGCTTGAGGAAATTTGCCTCGTGGGGAGCGTTCTTATCCGCAACGTTTTTCCACGAAGCACCATCGCCCCAGTGTGAACAGAACAGATCGACAAGCTCGCCTGTAGCGGCGCAGTCGCAATCATCCGGACCGATATTATAATTACCGGCAAGGCTCTTGTCCTCATACTGCTTCATCGCAAGTACAAGATATGTAACGACCGGCTCGAGAACGTGCTGATAGGGACGTGTCGAATAAGGATTTCTTACTGTTATCTCCTGCTTAGCCTCCATTGCTCTTACGCAATCGGGGATGATTCTGTCCTTTGCAAAGTCGCCGCCTCCGATAACGTTACCTGCACGGCAGGTCGAAACCGCAATGTCACGGTTATAGAAGAACGACTTTATATAAGAGCTTGTTACAAGCTCCGAGCAGCTCTTTGAGTTGGAATAAGGATCATAGCCGTCAAGTGCGTCATTTTCACGGTATCCCCACTCCCATTCGTTGTTCTTGTAAACCTTATCGGTGGTTACGTTTACGAATGATTTTACGCTGTCGCACAGCCTTACAGCCTCGCATATATTGACAGTACCCATAACATTTGTTTCGTATGTGTAGACAGGCTCTGCGTAGCTTTCTCTTACTATGGGCTGTGCCGCCATATGAATTACTATTTCGGGGCGGTACTTCTGCATTGTTTCGTTCAGCTTTGCAAGATCTCTTATATCGCCGATAACCGAAACTATTTCCTTTTCTACTCCGGAAAGCTCAAAAAGAGAGGGTGTTGTGGGGGGATTGAGAGAATAACCGATAACTTTTGCTCCTGCCATAGAAAGTAATTTGCACATCCAGCTTCCCTTGAAGCCTGTGTGACCTGTTATCAGTACAGTTTTACCCTTGTAAAATGACATATCCATATTGATTTTTCCTTTACGAATTAATGATATTTTCGCCGCTTTCATCTCTGACCTCGGCTAACAGTATTGTTTCAATAACAATAGCCGAATTGGCGGGTTTAATTATTCTGAAGGTGTATTTGTCGCACATTTTCTCTATCATAGGCTTAATCTCAAAGAAATCGTTTGCCGAATGATAAATGCTGATGAGAAGTATCGGGTGCTGAGTGCGGATGGTTTCGACAGCGCCCTTGAGCAGCAGCTGCTCACCTCCCTCGATGTCAACCTTTATAAGACCGACCTCGAGATTGTTTTCCCGTACATAATCATCAAGAGTAATAACGGGAACTTCGATATGATTCGGATAATTATAACCGGGACGTTCAACAAGTGAATTGCAGGAATTGCGCTCGCCCAGACTGAATGTTGCCGTGCCGCTTTTCTCGCCCAGTGCTTTGCTTACAGGCACTATGTTCTCTAACTGATTCAGCCTTATCGTTTCACGGATAATATCCATATTTGAAGGAGAAGCCTCAAATACATGAATGTTCTTATCCGTATATGACGAGAACAGAAGCGCCGTGTCACCGACATATCCCCCTGCGTCGATTATATCCTTATTTCTCACACTGTCCAGTGTGGTCAGCTCGTCAATAGCGTATTTTGAATAGAAAACACTGCTGTCAAACTGATTCACAGGAAGATAATAACCATTGTAGTAATACAGATTATCGTTTAGCTTTACTATCTTTGAGCTGAATTCATCATTCATACGAACGAATTCTTCCTGCTCACGCTGTGTATAGACATCCTGCAAGGACTTGTTGCCGTCCGCTATCATTCCCATACGATGAATTATATCGGAAACGGTATTTTTGCTCTCGTTGTCAAGTCCGCTTATAAGCGCATTAAACCGTTGTGCGCTGTCCTCTCTGTTCATAGCGTCACTGAACAATTTTGCCAGAGCTTCACGTTCACCGGGATGAAAATACAATTTTCTGAGATATGACTGCCTTTTGAACAGATTCATCTCACGGCGGATTGTATTTGCCGTATTCTCTGCATCAAGCAGAGATTGTGCATACTCGCCCGTTTTTGAGGTCTTGTCAAAGCCTGCGGTAACGCTGTCGGAAAGCGACTTAATCTCAGCCGAGATGCTTTTGTTATCTGACGATAAGCCGTTAAGCGCATCTGCATACTCGCCCGTCTTTGAGGTCTTGTCAAAGCCTGCGGTTACGCTGTCCGAAAGCGACTTAATCTCAGCCGAGATGCTTTCGTTATCTGACGATAAGCCGTTAAGCGCATCTGCATACTCGCCTGTTTTCGAGGTTTTATCAAAGCCTGCGGCAATGCTGTCCGAAAGCGACTTAATATCATCGGAAAGCGAGTTGTTGAACGCTTTTATTTCTCCTGCGTGCTTATTGTTTTCAGATATGCCGTTTTCAATAAGTTCGACAATGTGCTTATCGCTATCGGAAGAACGCTTTTCGCTATCGGCTATACAACCGAGTATTTCCTCTGTGTGATGTGAAATACAGCCGATAAGTTCACCGGATATTCCGGCAGATTTCTCTGATATTTCGTTACTCAGTTTTTCGCTGATACACTCATTTTGCTTTTTCAGATTTTCAATATCAAATTTTATTTCTTTGAGTTTTGATGCGGTAGACTCACCGAATTTAACCTGATTATCTTCCAATGTACGCAACGATTGACGGCACAGTTTTATCTGCTCCGCATTATCACGGCATATATCCTTGCAAGTATTCAGGCTGTTTTCAAGAAAACCGAGCATTTCACAAAGCTGTGCAAAATGCTCGCTTTCTGTCTGCCTTATCTCATTGTTGAGCTTTATTGTCTTGTTGCGTGACATCGGAAATAATCTTCCGAAAAATCCCGCAAGTTTATCGGATAATTCACCAATTATTTCCAAATCTTCCAGGGAGCATTGTTGTTGTTCCACATTTTCTCAAGCTGTTCTTTTTCTCTTACAGTATCCATACACTGCCAGAAGCCCGTATGCTTATATGCCATAAGCTCTCCGAGCTTTGCTACTGTTTCAAGGGGCTTCTTTTCAAGAACGGTTTCGTCGCCGTCTATGTAATCGATGAATTCGGGCTGACATACCATATAGCCGATATTGATAAGGCGTCCGTCGCCGGATGTCTTTTCACGGAATTCATTTATTCTTCCGCTTTCATCAATATCAAGAACGCCGAATCTCTGTCCGGGGTTGTAAGCCGACATTGTTACCAGCTTTCCGTGACTTTTATGGAACTCGACAAGCTCAGCTATATTTACATCGGAAACACCATCGCCGTATGTCAGCATAAAAGGCTCGTTGCCGACATAGTCCTTTATACGCTTTACACGTCCGCCGGTCATTGTGTTAAGACCTGTGTCCACTACGGTAACCTTCCAGTGTTCCGAGCTGTTGCGGTGAACAATCATCTCGTTTTTACCGCTTGTGAAGTCAAATGTAATATCGGATGTATGCAGGAAGTAGTCTGCAAAATATTCCTTTATAACGTGCTGTTTGTAACCTGCACATATAATGAATTCATTGAAGCCGTAAGAAGAATAGAGCTTCATTATGTGCCATATTATCGGCATACCGCCAAGCTCAACCATAGGCTTTGGCTTGAACTGGCTTTCTTCGCTGATTCTTGTGCCGAAACCTCCGGCGAGTATTACAACTTTCATTTTTCCTCCTGTGTGCTGTTAAGACGTGTTACTTTACTGCTATCTATTTCAGGATGATCTGCTATGAAGTCATCCGTATAAACGTCTGAATAAAGTCCTCTGAGACCCATAGGATTAACGGATATAATCTCTGTATCCGGATAGAAGCGTTCAACAAACGCCTTGACCTTCTGATAGCCGTCTAACCAGTGTGGAACACTTGTCTTTGCTACAAGATCCGACAATCTCTGCTTGCTGCCGTCAAAATATCCCGCATTGGTGCAGTCGCAACCAACAAGATAAATTCTTTTCGCATTGGTAAAGAGCGCAAAGTGGATAGCCTGGAACGCAATTGAATAGAATGCCATAAGGGGATAGAATTCTATATTAATATGTATATCCTCGCTGGGAGCCGCCTGGAAGAATCTTCTGCCGTTATTCTCTCTGATAATCTTCTCTGATACCTGGAATTTATCTCTGTATTCACCGGTAGAATACTGACCGAAGAACTTGACAAAATCGTATTCCTTCAGCTTTTCAAACCACGGAGCACGGCTTTCGTAATCGGTAGTAAAATAGTAATCAATATCAACATCAGGATTTAAGAATGAAGCATTCATACCTATATGTACAGCACCGGGAATGGGCTTGTAGTATCTCATCGAAGGTCCTGATGCCATTACAACAACATCTCTGCCGGTATTGATATTTCTGAACTCGCCGAATGACTTCTTATGAGTTTCGTGTATCTCATTTGCAAGGCAGGCAATATTGAGATTAATATTTGAAGTGAGCGTTTTTGCATCCCATATATCCTTGCGAAGACTGGTAGCGATGATAGGAGACTTAGCAACCGCTGCCTGTACGCTCTTGGGAGCAGCACTCTGACAAACCTTTACGGTTCTTGCGAGCAGCACGCTGTGTTCTGTAGACTTTTTCTGAAGATCGTTAACAGAAGCAACCAGTGCGCCGAGTCTTTCCTCGTTTCGTAAAGCAACACGATATGCAGGGAAGGTGTTTCTCATTATCTTCTTTAAAACGCTTTCGACTTTTTGGGGCTTTTTGGGAGTAGCCGCTGTTTTTACAGGAGTAACCTTGCACTTTGCGGCATTGGTTTCTCTGAAGAATACAAGCTGATTTTCCTTTACCTTGTACTTTCTCTGCTTTAATACCCAGTATATGAAGATACCGTAAAGAACCTCAGACATATAGCCGGGCGTTCTCATTTTGGTACCCTGATATTTTGACAAATCAAATCTTTTTATGAATTCGAACAGTACGCCGAATTCAAATGTACAGAAGCGGTTGAACAGTTCTTTTGACATTACAAAGCAGTTATACGCATAGTACTTCTTTGAAGCCATATATTCCTCGGCAGCCTTAGAATATTCGGGGTAAAGCTCATCAACCAGCTTAAGTGTAAGCTCAGGTGCGCTTTTATCAAATAAATGCTCCTGAATCATGAATATATCTTTGATGCAATGTGCACGTTTTCCGCCAAAAAGGAAATCCATCTCATCAACATCCATGCTTCCGCCTGTGATAAGATCGTATTTCTTTATCTGCTTTGCCATATTGTCATAATCATTCAGACCATACTTTTCGATGCTCTCGTCATTGAGCATATTCTCAATTATGTAGCCTCTTGAGCATTGGTCAAACTTCTTATTGCTGAATGAAAGATAACGTCTGTAGTGGCAAAGGCCGTAGTAATTTACATTGGCATTCTTCCACGCCCAATACTGAACACTCAGCTCCGAGAAATACTTTGCAAGATCGGAGATATTGTCGCCGGTGTCATCGCCGTTCATCTTAAGGAAGCATCTTGCCGAGCCTGCATTACACTTATAGTTTTCGAATATATGGTTACCTATCACAGCGCTGTCAAGATCCATCCTGTGCGAAACGAAAATCTTGATGTCATCATTGGGTTTCTTGTATGACAGGGTACGTTGTGCAAGGGTATTTGCATCGGGATCTGCTTCGGTGTTCTTGAAGTATACAATCTGGCGCTCAAGGAACTTGCAGTCGGTGTGATGCTGAAGATACCACATATAAACGCCGTATACAATCTCACCCATATAACCTGTGGCTCTGAGCTTGTTACCCTCATAGCCGGTGGTGTCAAACTGTTTATCAAACTCAAATAGTATGTCAAAAAGCACCTTGTTGTATTCGTTGAATATCTTCTTTGACATTACAAAGCAGTTATAGCCTCTGTAATACTTTGAGGCAAAATACTCATTCATAGATTCAACAAGCTCGGGGTGCCTGTCTTCTATTATCTTTATCAATGTATCAATAGCTATAGGATCGACAAGATTTCTTGATGCATACCATAACTCCTTTACACTGTTTCTGGGACGTACTCTGGTGATCTTTGTCGTATCGAAAGCCTTGCCGACAATAACGTCATAGGATGAGATCTCCTTCTCCATCTTTGACTTATTGAAAAGCTGATATAACTCTGCAGTGCGTACCGAAAGGTTGTTTTCCATTCGTACATCGTAGTCATTGCCCGGCATAAAGGAATCCATAAACGAAAGATACCTTCTGTAGTGGCAAAGTCCGTAATAATCCGCATCATAATTTTTCCACGCCCAGTACTGAACTGTGTACTCACAAAAAGAAATTCTTTTCTCGGATATGTTATCGCCTGTATTGTCGCCCATTATGACATTGCCTTCATCGTTCTCGTCAAGTGCCGCACCGCATCTTACGGGTACATATAAAGGATTGTCAATCACCATACTTTTAAGATCGATTCTGTGTGAAACGAAAATTGCGATTTTTTTGCTGTTGTTTTCACCGCTGTTCATTGAAAATAAAATCCCTTTCTTTTATCTCTTTACTCTTCCCGACGAATTTCCACCGGCAAGATCAAACACATCATTAATTCCGAACAGACAGAAATCGCCTTCAAGCGTCTGATCAAGACAACCTGCCGCAGCAGCTGTTTCTATAGCGTTTTCAGGCAATATATTGTTATGCAGAGCATAAATAAGTCCTGACGCAAATGCATCGCCGCCACCTATTCTGTCTGTAATTCTTATATCATATTGCGCAGATGTATAAACCTGCTTTTTTTCGTCATCATAAATGATTCCCGACCAGCCGTTATCACTTGCGGAATAACTCTTTCTCTGTGAGTATGCAACTATTTTACAGCCGAATGTTTCCGCAACGGTCTGAAGGCTCTTTTTATAGCCGTCTGTATCAAGCTGTCCCTTTGTGACATCCGTAGTGCCTGCTTTTATTCCGAACACTATCTCAGCGTCCTCTTCATTTCCTATGCAGACATCAACATATTGCATTATCTCGGTCATTACGGGACGTGCCTTTTCTGCACTCCACAGCTTGCTTCTGTAGTTTATATCGCAGCTAACGGTAAGCCCGGCTTTTTTGGCGGCCTTTACAGCATCGACAGAAATTTTTGCAAGGCTGTCGGAAAGCGCCGGAGTGATTCCCGTAATATGAAACCAATCCGCACCGTCAAATATCTTTTCCCAGTCAAACGACGAAGGGTCAGCCGACGCTATCGCACTGTTCTTTCTGTCATATATCACCTTTGACGGACGCTGACTTGCGCCTTTCTCGGCAAAGAATATCCCGAGCCTGTCGCCCGTATAAACTATATTATCCGTCTTTACGCCATATCTCATAAGCTCTCTGCAAGCCGCTCTGCCTATATCATTATCGGGAAGTGCGGTCACAAATTCAGCCTCGTCTCCGAAATTACTGAGGGCAACGGCTACATTAGCTTCAGCACCGCAAAACGATGTATTAAGCTCCGGCTTCTGAAACAATTTGTAATATCCGTCGGGCGATAGTCTGAGCATTATTTCTCCAAAAGAAACTACCTTCATTATGAACGGTTTTCCTCTCTTTCAAGAAGTGATTTTGTTATAAATGAAACGGGTATCCGCTGTGATAGCTGAGCGATTGCGGCTGATATACCGTTGTTCTGCTCTTTGGCAACTTGCTCGTCTTCATACGTTTCCATATCTCTATACGCAAAGTTGCGCTCCTTGAATGAATATCCGTCAACTCCGGCAAGATAAACGGAGCTTGCTCCGGATTTTATAAGCAGTGCTATAAGCATAAGTGTAACGTTGTCACGGACAGCTTCTATAGAACACAGCAAAGGCTCGTAGCCTACTGTGTAGCCCGCTTGTGCGTTTATATTAGATGTTATTATCAGCTTGTCGGTTTCTACTCCGCTCAGCTTTTCGTAACGTCTTATATTGCTTACAAACACATAATCGCATTCGATCCATTCGGGGCAGTGGTTTACGGAAATCACTATCGCATCGGTAGCTTTGACCTTATCAAAGACCTTCTGCCTTTCAGATTCTACCGATGTTGTCCTGCCGGGTGCGATAATAACAACATTACGTCCTTCGAAAAGTCTGCTGAGATCTGCCTCGGGCGTTTTTTCGCCGCCTGCAGACATATGAGCAGTATACAGCTTATCTATATATTCTCGGTCATAATTGTCACGCTTTTCAGGCTCTATTTTCGAGAAAATAGCGTTCATACCTTCGTATGTGAGGGTGTTTTTGTTACTGAGGAATCGTGCGTAATTCTGGTGGCATCTGTATTTTGCGGACAGATAGCCGGATAAGGAATAACCCCACGATGTAGTCAAATAAATAGGTGCTATAGTATTGTCGATTGAACAGAGTATAGGCTCTGTACTGTAATCGGCGTCTGCGGTTTCGTTCAGATATTCCACAAAAAGCTCGGTATTGAGATTTCCCGCACCTCTGCCCATACCCATAATGCTGCTGTCTATTATCAGATTATGATCGGTATGCAAAGCGGCTAAATACTGAGCGTTTGAGTACGAAAGCTGAAGGTTGTTATGGGAGTGGAAGCCGACAGCTATCTCCTTATCGAGATTATTCTCTATAAGATAAAAGAAACGTGCAACATCCTTCTGTTTCATAGAGCCGTGAGAATCAACGATATAAAAAACGTCGGGGCGGAATTTGTTCGCCATACCTATAAGACCGAGGTATTCGGCATCGGAATAGCTGAGAGCTACCATAGGCTGAAAATATACCTTATAGCCCTTGTCCTTGATCTTTCTGCAAAGCTCAACCGCCTGCAAAGCCTGCGACTTGTGGAAGCAAACCCTTATGCAGTCGGGTCCTGTACCGTCATACTGCGGCAGCAGTTCTGCATCATAATCGCCGCAGTTTATCATTACGGCAATCAGAGTATTTTTTCTGTCAGCAGGAAGGATTCTTTTTATAGCGTCAACCGAGGAATACTGCGACTCATCCGCAGAAAAATCTCCCTTTGATGATAAATAGCCCACCTCGATTATATCAATACCTGCCTGTATTAGACGTTTTACGGTGTCTTTTATGTTTTCGAAACCGAATTTCCAGTTATTTACGTATCCGCCGTCACGCAGAGTACAATCAAGTATCCGTATTTTTTTCATACCCACCTGTAATAATTAATTCTTTTCCCGTTCGAGCTTTGCAGCTATCAGCCTGTTGACCTTTTCAAGATCGTTCTGTGTGTCAACGGCTACTGTTTCGGAATCAACCTCTATGTACTGAACTCTGTAGCCGGCTTCGATAAATCTGAGTATTTCAATATCCTCTATAGATTCGATTTTTCCTCTGGGAGAAGAACAATAGAACTGAAGCGCCTCAGGCTTGAAGCCGTATACGCACACCTGCTTATAATAGCTGTAGTCTATGCTTCCCTTAGGATAAGGAGCGGTGCTTCTGGTAAGATATACGCCTATATTGTCGGCATTCGTTATGACTTTAGGCACTGTGAAGTTTACTACATCAACAGGATCCTTTATCTTAGTCATAAGATTCGTGATCTGCAGATCGGGATTCTCGAAGAAAGGATATACCGCCTTGTTTATTGTTTCCGGCTCGATCATAGGCTCATCGCCCTGTATATTGACATATAAATCCGCAGGAATTTTTCTTGCGACCTCACCTATACGGTCTGTTCCTGTCTTGTGAGTATCGGAGGTCATTATTACATTAATGTCGTTTTCCTTGCAGGCATTGTAAATGCGTTCATCATCGGTGGCAACATACACCTCTGTCAGAGTTTCGGCTTTTATGGCTCTGTTGTATACCCACCATATCATCGGCTTTCCGCATATATCCGCAAGGGGCTTGCCGGGGAAACGGCTCGACTTGTATCTTGCGGGAATTATTCCTAACACTTTCATTGCTATTTATCCTCTCATTTCATGATGATGTTGAAAAATGTCAAAACTCGGGCATTTTTCATACTAATATCAAAATAATTATAACACAAAAAGCATTTTTGTCAATGCGAACAGATTCAATTGGTTAATTTTTTACAAAAAACAGCTAAAACCACGCACTTCTTTAACTAAATCATTAGCTAAATTATTAAAGCGCTATTTTAGTCTTAACAGCTTTTTAACCTTTTCACGTCGTGGCGAGTACATCGGGAATATCTTGTCGGCAACGCTCCGCACTGCTTTATCGGCAACGGAATGAATTCTGTACTTATAATACTCTTTTGCGGAATTTATCTTTTCCGTATTTACAAAAAACACAAGCTGTGTTTCCTTGGCCGACCTGTTTTCAACCGTCAGCATATGGTGGATGAAAATACCGTTTAGTATTTCGCCTATGTACCCGGGAGCACGTTCATAGGTTTTGCAATCGGTGATTTCCGTAATTCTTTTCATAATAGGAAACTGGAACTCGCACATACGGACAAACAGCTCTTTTTTCATTATATAGCAATTGAACGCCCTGTGATATTTTCCGGAAAAGTATTCGCAGGCAGAGTTGTAATATTCGGGCGAATACTCTTTTATAAGGGAAAACATCTTGTCTATTATCCCCTGCTCAAAATACACGCCGTTATAGCTTTCCCACATTTCACGAAGCGTTTTGACCTCTGCCCTGTTATAACTCATTTCGGACGCTTTTGCAACCACGGGAATTATCATATCATATTGTTTTACAGTTTTTTCGATTTTTTTCGTATCATCAAGATGATATTTTTTCTTTTCGTGAGGTGTCAATTTTAACTCACGCACCATATTGAACACCGTATTTTTATAGCGTTTATCCGAAAAAGAAAGATACCGCCGGTAATGACACAGTCCGTAATAATCGGCATCAACATTCTTCCACGCCCAATACTGAACCGTAAATTCACAAAATGACATACGGAGCTTTGAAATATTGTCGCCCGTGTCATCGCCCTGAATCTCACTGTTGCCTTCTTCATCATAAACCGCACCGCATCTGACCGGAAAATAAACGGGAGTGTCTACTGTTTCACTGTCAATATCTATCCTGTGCGATACAAAAATACGGATATTACTCATCTTTTCCCCTGCCTTAAATGTTTTATCACCAATCCAACCTATTATTTAATTATAGTACAGTGCAATTTTTTTGTCAACAAAAAAGACAAATTGTAATAAGGCAAAGAAAAAAACGTGTCAACCTTCGCAGATTGACACGTTTTTGCTGCAGTGCTTTTTTAATTTTTCCCGGAGCGCCTTTTTCAAGCCGTGACACCTGTGCCTGACTAATTCCTATTTCCTGTGCGACTTCTACCTGAGTTTTTCCTCTGAAAAAACGCAGCTTGAGAATATTCTTCTCTCTGTCGTCAAGTCCGATTATTGCCTCTTTCAAAGCTATTTCATCGAGCCGGTTTCTGTCATCGTTGTTGTTGCCTATCTGATCCATCTTCAGTTTATAGAAAAAGTATGTTTTTTCAAAAAAGTGCGGTTTGTTGCCTAGAAATAACCTTCTTTATATAAAACTCATTTGCTGTATGCCTATATCGCTTTATTCTGCGAATTTCAATAGTTATAATCAGCATTTTTTGGCAACATAAAAAAGTGTGCCAACCACAACAAGTCAACACACTGAATTATAGCATTTTATTCAATATAATTTCACTGCACAGGCTCTTTTCTTGAACATATATAAACAATAACAGCGCTTATAACATCTATACAAAAAACAAACTGACATACAGAATTCAAAGCCGCAAAGCTTCTGGAACACTTACGTTCCTTATAAATCCTGAGATTTGCCGTTAATCCGACAAGTCCTGTAAGGAATATCGTTATACAATCGAACAGCACGAAAAAAACAGAAAAAGCATAAGTGAAAATTGTAAGGAAAAATAATACACCAAGCACAAATATAGCAAGATATGCCGGTATCTGAACAAGCTTTATAAGCATATTGAAAAAGGCTGTCTGTCTTGCTCCCCACCCCTTTGCAAGGCAAAACGGCATATACACAAGCGTGCATATAAACGAAATGACAATTGTCACAAATATCACAAATAACAGCCAAAACCCATTACCGCCGAAAAAACGCTCTACAATATATTGATTTATAAATATGGAGTAAAGAGCAAACAGTAAAATATATGGCTGAATCATCACCGGTATGAGTAAAAGAAAGCGTTTCATATTTCTACTATTATCCTTAATTTAATATTTGCAGTAAGTATACCACAATATACTGTATAAGTCAAGCAGAAATATGTGATTGCAAAGTTATAATGCCTTTTTTATCTTACCGAGAGCGCCTTTTTCAAGCCGTGATACCTGTGCCTGACTAATCCCTATTTCCTGTGCGACTTCTACCTGAGTTTTGCCTCTGAAAAAACGCAGCTTGAGAATATTCTTCTCTCTGTCGTCAAGTCCGATTATCGCCTCTTTCAAAGCTATTTCATCGAGCCAGTTTCGGTCATCGTTATTATCGCCAATCTGATCCATCATATATATAGTATCACCCGACTCAGAAAACACCGGTTCGTACAGCGAAATAGGGTCGCTGACTGCCTCAAGCGCTATTACCACATCCTCACGTTTTGCGTCTATTTCTTTTGCTATCTGCTCGATTGTAGGCTCTTTTGAGTTATCATTGGTAAGTTTTTCTCTTGCCTGCATAGCTTTATAAGCCAGATCACGCATTGAACGGCTGACACGGATTGAGCCTGAGTCCCTCAGGTAGCGCCGCAATTCGCCCATTATCATAGGCACGGCATAAGTGCTGAATCTGACGTTAAAATCAGTTGAAAAATTGTCGATAGCTTTCATCAAGCCGATACATCCGACCTGAAAAAGATCGTCGGGGTTTTCTCCTCTGCCCGAAAAACGCTGTATCACGCTGAGAACAAGACGCAGATTCCCGTTTATCAGCTTCTCTCTGGCTGTCGGGTCGCCGCTGCGCATTTGTCTTAGCAATTCGGTTTTTTCCGACTCCTTGAGGACCTTCAGCTTTGCTGTGTTGACACCGCTTATTTCAACCTTGTTATAATACAAAAAAAACACCGCCCATACTTTCATTTTCCAATAAAAGTATGGACGGAATAACGTTTTTTATTCTGTCGGATTACAGGCAATCACAAATTATGCCGTAACATAAATATCGTCTTCGACATCGGGCGCTATGCTGTGCTTTACTCTGTCTTCGACCTCAGCCTTTTTCGCATTATTGAATCTGTCGAGCGTGCCGACAAGGTAACCTGTGATACGGCGTATACGGTCAAACGGTATCTCTCCGAAATGATAGGTGAGATTTGCAAAATCTCCGTCAATGTCTATGTCAAGCTCGGTGACCAGTTTTCCGGGGTTAGCTTCGATAGCATACTGAACGTAAGCGTCGATCTCTTTCTGATCGAGTGTGCCGTTTTTTACATTTACTTTTACCATAACAATCTTCCTTTCAATTTACTGTATATAAAAGCAGTAAAGTACATTTCGTTGTTTTCTCAATTGTACCACAACATATTGTGTTTGTCAAGAGGCTCAGGCACAATTTTTCGAAATTAGTACAAATGCGTAAAGGAATAAGAAAACATTTGAAAAAAGTTCTTGACAATTCTTCGGGGATATGATAAAATATTAAAGTCGTGGAAAGATGGCTGAGCTGGTCTAAGGCGCACGATTGGAAATCGTGTAACGGCTAATACCCGTTCGAGGGTTCGAATCCCTCTCTTTCCGCCACACGACGCTGAGTTTTCAGCGTCGTTTTTATATACGGGTATGGTGGAATTGGCAGACACGCCAGATTTAGGTTCTGGTGCGAAAGCGTGCAGGTTCAAGTCCTGTTACCCGTACCATAAAAGGGCTACAAAATAGATGTAGCCCGTGAAAACCCCGATAAAATCGGGGTTTTCACCGTTTATACGGCAAAATTTCAGCAAACCGTTTTGACAGATATAAAAATGATGTTTTCCCTTTGTTGGATGTCTTGAACTCTCACACAACCGAATAATGATACGCAAGGCAGATAGAAAGCAAAAATCTATCTGCCTTTTTTATTACCCTAAAAAGGAGAAATCAGATATGCTGCTGAAAGAATTAGCCAAACGGCTCAAGGCTCGGTACGACACCAAGATGGACGCAAGCGGATGGTTAGAAGTGTCATCGGACAGCATCCCCCTCTGCCGGATAAAATACAACGGTCAATTTCTAAGCAACGCCGACCAAAACCTATCCGATGAATACCGCAGTAAAATTGCAGATATTCAGGATGAGATATCTACGGTGCGGGAATATGTCGGACTCTACGAACACGCACCGCAGATGAAAGCTGCCAATGTCTCCGATTACAGACAACTTGCCGCTTTCGGAGATACGGTGTTGGCGGCAACCTACAGCGAAAAGAACGGCTTTATGTTCTGTACCTGGAAACAGAACGCAGACGGCGACTCGGTGTTCTGGGGAGATTACTCGCCGAACTATGAATATGCCAAGGAAGCCTTCGCCGTGCGCTCCGGTCTCGTCAGCAAAGAACGACTTTTCAGTGAGAATGAATCGGCATACCTTTGTCGCTGTGTGGACTTTGCCAAGGCCAACTGCGAAACGCTGACCTATGAGCAGGAACGGCAGCTTGATAAGCTTCAAGAAAAGCTCACGGACGGATACCCATCCCTCGAAGCCGAGCTGCCGACCTTTGAACAGGTGTCACCCCCACAACAGAATATGTAATACTATCAATCGCCGTTCGGTTACACAAAAACCGGAGGGCTTTTTTATTTCACAAGGAGAACCGAAATGACCGTATTTTCAAATAACCCATATGACAGACGCATGGAACGGCTGATGATGACCGTTCCGAATTTTGCACCGAGAGGCGTGGGCTTCCGTTTTACCGAAGCACAGGTATTCATCACAACAACCGCTGCCACGCCCACAGAAATACTGACAGCCACCATGAGGCAGATACGCTGTCCGCCCTTCCGCAAGAGATTCAACGAATATATAGAAAGCGAGGAAAACCCCATGACATATATAAATGAAAAGCACCGGACAAGATTTACACTTGCCGCAAAGAATGTACACCGAGAGAATTACGCGCTGCTTTCGGCGCTGTATCTGCTCACCGCCGACCAAAGGCTGTGGAGCTGCTGCAAGCACCATATAAATAACGGCTGTGTATTCTTTGAGAACATTAAACTCAATAATTGCACCGAACGAGCCTACACCCTCTACTGTGCGGCAAAGGATTTGACGCTCGGCACAAAGCATATTACCGTGTCGGATCTGTCGGATGCCGACCTTGTTCCGCCTATGCTGTTCCGCACCATCTGCAATGCTATGGCAATCCGTAGATTCGGACTCGCCGCCATAAGGGAGAACTGCCATGATTAAACTGAAAATCAAATACGGCAACAGTCAGACCGACATCCGCTTCCCCTGCACGGAAAAGGCATTGCAAGAGGCACTTGCCGAGATCGACGCAGAGCAGGTACGACCGCTGGAATTGTATGTGACCGAGGTGGTATTTCCCGAAGAACTCGCCTTCCTGGAAGACAGATTCGCAAATCTGGATGAGGTGAATTACCTCGCTAAGCGCATGGACAGCTTTTTCGGGGATGAAGAATATCAGTTTTACGAAGCCATGAAGTTAGAGGGCTTTGACACCCTGCCCGACCTCATCAATTTGAGCTTTAATCTCAATCGCTATCCGCTGATTCGGGATATCGGTGACATGGGCAAGATCGGCAGAGAGTATCTGCTGACAGTCAACGGCTGCGTGCCTGCCGACGATGCGGACGATCCGAAATATGCAGAGCTCGGACGGGAACTGATACAGTCCGGCAACGGCATATTTACCGAACACGGAATGCTGTTCGTTGATGAAAACACGCCGTTCCAACGGTCATATGACGGACAGACCTTCCCGCCGTATTTGTATGATCCGGGGGTGCTTTGCGTTGCCAAGGCCGAGTATGGCGGCAAAACCGAATATCTGTATTTTCCCTGTGAGGAGGAAGCCATCGACAAGGCGTTTGCAAGGCTCGGCACAACAGCGGATGAGGTGAAAATTACGCTGGAGGACTTCAATACCGACAGCCCCGAATGGTTCGGGCGATTCCGTGAGATCGCCTCCGAGGAAGGCGTATACGAACTGAACCGGTTGACCGCCGCCGTTAATACGGCGGATATGGATCTGAAAAAGCTGTGGTCGGTGGCGGAATATGCCGAAGCCGAGGACGCCGAGCAGCTTACAAGGCTGGCAAGGAATATCGGGTGCTTTACTTTCATTGAGGGAGCAACAAGCTATGCCGAGGTGGGAAGATTTTTTACCGAAACCGAGGACAGATATATTCTTGATCTTGAAATGGAAGATTATTTCGACTATGAGGGATTCGGAGAATATATCTCGGATAAATTTTACGGCAAATTTGTTTGCGGCGGCTTCATCTACAACGACACCGACACAAGCCTGCTGGACATCTTATATCAGGACGAGCCTATGACGATGGGAGGAATGTAATATGATCACCGCAATTATTCGCAATAAAGAGAACACCCTTGTTCTCGAACTGCCTCACAGCATTTACGACATTTATGAAAAGCTACAGTCTATCGGCATTATGCAGCCGCCGAAACAGATCCCGCTGACCGACAACAAGGACGAGGACATCGCCGTAAAGCTGTTCAGTGAGAGCGACTTCGGTCGGCATCTGCTCCTTACGCTGAATGAGAAAAACTCCATCGCAGATGCCAATATGCTGACGCTTGTTATTGGGGCGGCAAGCGAGGACATCAAAGAGGAACTGGAACAGAATATCCTCTATGACCAGTACGACTCAATGGATGAAGTAATCAACGCCGTCCGTCAGATGACGCAGGATGCCGGTCCCGTAAAGGCTGTATTCTTTTGCCCTCTCATCGGGAACATTGACGAGGGTGACGGAGATATGTTCACGGTCGGTGATTCCTACCTTGCCGACAGCGCCGATGAGATCGCCGACGCATTGAATCGTTACACCGCCAATGACGAAAACGATATGGCAACCTATTATAACAAGGATGACGGCGTAAGTGAAAAGCTGACCTCGGCTGTATGGTCGGTGGAATTACACGGCGACAGGCTGTTCGGACGAATTGATTGCAGCCTCAAGGAAGCGCTCACGGCAGAGGAAACGGAAGCTCTCCGGGAATGGCTTATGGGACAGTGCTCAGACGGTCTTTGCGAGGGCTTCGAGCAGCAGCCCATTGACACCATGGACGGCGAGCTGTTCGTCTCCTTCTGGAACAGCGGCGATGACTACGCCATGATGACCGAGAGCGAGTTTGACGAATACCTGCAGCAAAATGAAATGCAGATGGGAGGGATGTAATATATGGCCTTGCTGTTTTCTGCGGTTATGCCGACAAGAAAGAAATTCAGGACGGCATCCTCGAAAAATATCCGCCGGAGTGGAAAGAGGAAACGCCTGCACCGAGTGACGCTGACGGCGGCGGTCAGGCACAGCAGGACAGCCCCAAGAACGAACCGCAGAGAACTCCGCCAAAGGATAAAAACAGAGGCGGCAAGCCTATCCGTACCTCACCGCCGAAAAAAGAAACTGCTCCCGACATAACAGAAGCAGAAATCATAAAAGACTTAACCGAAACGGAGGTGCAAAGCAATGAGCCGTCTTGATTTTCTTTACCGCACCGAGCTGCCGCACAGAGCCGTTGCGGTATATATCTATCTCGCAGATCGGACGAACGAGAACAACGAGTGCTGGCCTGCCATACCGACTATAGCTACAGACCTCAAGCTCTCGCCCTCCACCGTCCGCCGCGGAATCCGAGATCTCAAAAAAGCAGGGCTCCTCGAAACCGAGCAGCGATATCGCAAGAAGGGCGGCAAGAGCAGTCTGCTGTTTCGGTTGAGAGCGGAGTGAAAAAAGCAAAACGCTCCGCCAAGGGGCAACTGCGCCTATACGCTGACAGGTGCCACCTGTCATGGTGGAAGGTGAAAGTGAACTACCCAACTGAAGATAGATTACAGCAGAAAGAAAAAGACACAGAGGTTTCTTTTTGAAAAATTCGGAGATAACAAAGACATTTTTATTAGTACGGTTTTGATCGTTGAGACCATCCGCTATTTTCTTTCTGCTGTAAGGACTTTTTTATGAGATCATATTGCAATTTGATTTTCTTCGATTTTTCTCGAACAGTTCTTGAATTCGACACAATTCTATGTTGTACTATATTTAACTGATTAGTTAGTTATCAAGAAGGAAGTGGCGTATATGAGAGCAACAGAGGAACAGCACAACGCGCGCAAGTGCGAAATGATGGGAAAATGCTTTGATTGCTATGCCGAAAACGGGCTGACAGGCACGGGAATCAAGGCTTTGGCAGCAGCGTGCGGCTGCACTACGGGAAATCTTTATTCGTATTTCAGCAGTGTAGATGAGCTGATCATCGAATCAACGGCATACTGCATGGAAAAGGTCGAGGACGACTTTATGGAGATGGCGCCCACCGACCCCAAGGATGTTGTCCGGTTTGTGAAAGAGGTCCCGTATTGGACAGCCAAAAAAACACGGCAAAAAATATCGGCTGATGTATCAGGTATACACACATCCGAAATATATAGAGCACGGCAAGAAATTCTTCGAGGGTGTCAACGAGCGCTATACGGAGTATGCTAAGCGGCTGGAGCCGAAGATCGGCATTCCCTATACGGTCATCACCCCGCTGATCTTTATCTTCGTCCGCGCCTGCGTACATTACGCTATGTTCGAGGACGAATATTATCTGAAAACCCAGATGGAGGTCTTAAAGCAGGGCGTCGCTCTGTTTTCGGATAAGTACAAAGCAAACCAAGCATAAGCCGGTCAGCCGCCGCTCATTTACGGCGTGAGCAACGGCGCAAAGCTCCGCCGTGATAAACAATTCTGAACGGAGGAAAGAAGATGAAAGCAGGGAAAAAACTACTCACAGGTACACTTTTGGCGCTTTGCGCCGCTCTTTTGGTGCTTTGCAGCGTGCTTGCCGCAGGATGGAGCAAGGCGGAACGCGCCCGTCCTTGATTTTACAGAATGATATCGGCAACAGGCACAGCCCCACCACCATCGTGGCGGCGATCACAGGCAGAAAGACAAAAGCGGCTCTGCCCACCCATGTAGCAATAATGACAAGCGGTCTCAAAACCGAATCCACCGTCCTGCTTGAACAAATCAGGACGATAGACAAAGCGAGGCTTGGCGAGTATATACATTATCGGTGTTGGCTCACATCGTGGTATCAACAAAACGCAAATCAACCTGCACAGAAGCAGGGACAGTACAGTGAAAACCACAAAGAACCGGACAGTTCTTCTGTCCAGATGTTCTGATGCGGTTCGGGCGGCAGGAAGTAAAATCCTTGCCGCCCTTTTTCATACCAAAACCACGCTTCTAATGCATGGTTCAGTAAAAATTAAATAGTTGAGAAGAAAAAACTCCTTCCGGCAAGATAACAATTGAAAGTTCGCTTTTTTGTAAATCTTTTAAGGTTGTTTTCCGATCGGTTTTATGATATAATATATTAAAATACATGTGATTGCGGGTGAGAAAATGAACACATACCGAATAGCCGTTTGTGATGACGATCCGGTCATGAGAGAACAATTGCATTCTTTCTGCAGGGAGCTGCTGGACGGAGAAAGTATTCCGTATGCGATAACAGCTTTTCCCTCTGCCGAGGAACTTGAGAAAAGGATGAATTCTGATGTCGAGAAACCGTTCAATCTGCTTATCTTGGATATTCAGATGAACGGCATGACGGGATTGGAGCTGGCGCGTTCTCTGCGAAGCAAGGACGACCGTATTTCAATTATATTTGTGACCGCATGCGACAATTATCTTTCCGAGGGCTATGATGTACAGCCCATTCATTTTCTTCTTAAACCGATTTGCCGGGAAGCACTGGCAAATGCAATTCGTACGGATCTTAAATTGAATTACTTACCCAAAGCAGTCACGCTTAGCATCGGTAATAAGATACTGCATTTCTCCGTGTCGGAAATACGTTATGTAGAAAGTTATAACCACAACATTATCATTCATCAAAGTTCCGGAAACAGCAACACCTATTATCTTTCTCTTACCGAGTTTGAAAAACAGCTTCCAAAAGGCCATTTTTCACGTTGTCATAACAGCTTTCTGGTGAATCTGAGCAGAGTAAAAGAAATCGGACGGACGGTCCTAACGCTTCGAAATGGTGATATGCTTCCTGTGGGGCGTACATACTATAAAGCCTTTCAAAGCGCATTTATACGATATATAAATCAATAAAATCAGCGGGTGTCATTTTCAAATGAATGACACCCGCTGATTTTATTATTTTTTCGGAATTCTTAAAGCGGTCTGAACAGTAAAAACATTTTCATCCGAAATAAAAATATCCAGCATACTGTGATATTTCTCTGCGACAGCGTTCATAAGCTTTAATCCAAAGCCATGACTTTCCTTTTCATCCTTTGTAGAAATATACTGCCCGTTCTTATCCTGTTTTGGCTCTTCAATAAACGAATTCTCACATTTTACGGCGAGAAAACCGTTTTGTTCCTCTGCCTTGAATCGAATAAAGCTTTTTTCCGTGCAGCGCGAGGCCGCCTCTATAGCATTATCCAACATATTCATAAGCAGCCCGCACAGTTCATTTTCGGAAATCGGAATCTCTGCGGACACCGAAGCAGTGGCATCAAATGATATTCCCGCCCGTGCCGCTCTGTAGGCAGCATCCTGCAAAATAGCATTGACAACGAAATTTTTGGAAAAGTGTGTTTGCGCCAGGTGCTCGCACTGTCCTCTCATATCCTGCAGCATTTTGCCCAGAGTTTCATAGTCTCCCTTTTTGTAAGCCGACTCCAAGGCAACAATTCTGTGTCTTTCCTCATGCCTGATTGCCGCACTTGCCCTCATTTTGCTTTCGATGGCACGATATCCGTCCAGAATCAGCTGATTGTGCAGGCGGAGCGCCTGTGTTTCCGTTCGCTGCGTGACAAAGGCGCACATCACTGCATATGTAGAAATTACAGCACAAACAGCAGTCAGCCAAACGGTAATCCAATACAAAAGTTCCCCATAATGCCCAAGCTCAACTGTATCACGGAACATCTGCACGATATATCCTGCAAGATACCCATTTACGGCGGCAGATATTCCGAAAGCAATCAACAGTGTAGTAAAGCTGACCGCCGTAGTGATTCCAAAATACTTCCAAAATTTCCGCTGTCGGTTCATTGCAAGAAAGAGAATCAGTAACAGTATAAAGAAGAAGCCAACCTCCCGGCGGATAAGAAAATCGACCAACCGGTTATTAAGGAAGAAATAGCCCATTCCCTTTGTAATCCACTGTGCCGTAAGACCGGCAGCCGCAAGAAGCAGCGGAATCAGACTCCAGTCGGGCTTTTTGTGTGCAACTCCCAAAAGAAATATACCCACCACAAGAAGTGAAATCGCTGCGGTTACGCCGGCGGGAATTCCGTAAAAATTAGCATATGCATAGCTCTCAGTCGCATCGTATTCTACTGGTACAAAGCGAGCAGCCGGAGGAAACACCAAGCTGGTTGTACTTTTAACTACACATGTCATTGTGACATGGCATTCTTCATTTCTCGGCATAGGAATTACTGCCTGTGTCTGTCCTGCTGCCCCTGCAGGGACAGCGGACGAGGAGTGCCATACCTCAACTCCGTTGATACAAACCGTAAGCTCCAACCCTGCCGTTTCAAACACCAGATTCCCGTTTTCCTCTGTCGGCGGAAAAACAGTTTCAAGCCGAAAACTCTCCCCTGTTTGAGGCATAACGGTATAATCCAACGAACTTTCGGAGCCGTCTGTCTCAATTTTGACAGAAGACTGCCAATCAATATAGCGAATCGACATGTCCGTCTTAATAAAAAACTGCAGAAAACGCATTGTCCCCAAACAAAGCAGTATAAAAACGGCAGTACAAACAACCTGCAGGCAGCGTTTCATATTCGAAATTTCATTCCTTTCCATTCAACTTCATAACTCGGAGCGCCGAACTTTTCATTATTATTTTACTGGCTTTTTTCTCGTTTTGCAAGAGATATTTCACGCTTCACCCCGTCTACAGCGTAAACAACCGATATACAGCGTAAACGGCACGACAGAGGCCGACATAATTTGATATAATGTAAGAGAGGAAGTATAACAGAATACTTTATGATTTGCTGCGGCAAATCCCCGCCCGAAAACAATCTTTCCCCCGTGAAAAGAAAAGGAGGACTCTCTATGTACAAAATGTACAAAAAATCCATTCTGAAGCGCTCGCTATGCGCGCTGCTGTCGGTCATAATACTCGCAGTATGTCTGCCCCTGTCGGTCTTTGCCGCCGACCCGAGTGAGCCGCAGTTTTCATCGGATGCCGCTAATACTCTGATGAAAAACACAAAACCCGCTGGCTTTGACAATACAACCAACCCTTACGGGTATAATGTCGGCCGTCCCTTTGCAATGGTTGAAAAAAACGAACTGCTTTATTTTGAGACATACGGCACGTCCGCAACAGGCAAATTTGCGGATGTAGGAACCCCGGAGTCTCTCAAGAACTTTATTTCCAAAAAAGGAACCGCTTCCGATGCCTCTCTGCCCAATATGGACATCAGTGCGCTTCAGACGTACTATGCGTTTGTCCAGTCCGTTTCCTTTGACCCGTTCGGCTCAGGCAGGAGAGACCATGTTGCCTATGTAGGTCTTGATAAGTCGGATAAGCAGGTCTATCTTCATATATATGATACAAGAACGGGAGAATATAAAGGCAAACAGTGGGTCGGCGAAATGAACTGGATGTTTGACAACAAAGGCCTTATTCGTGCTCTAAACCTTGAAACCAACGCCTATCTGAACATTACCGCAGGCGACTTTGACGGAGACGGCAAGGACACGCTGATCATCTATGTTCCGCACACAAAACGCTCGACAGGTTTGATGCAGACTTTTGATTACGAACCTTTTGTCGGCTGCTTTCTGTATGAATATTCCTTTACCGGCAAAAACAGCTTTGTATTATTAAATAACACAAGCATTATGGGAGAAGGCAAAAAACTCGGCTTCGGCAATGATATGCTTCATGACTCCTACAAAAAATTATATCACACCGGTGTTGGAAGTCCCACGGACCCAGGGGCAAATGGTGACAGCATGGGTGGAAACTCTGGCCCAACCTTTGACAACCGATTTCATAAGCTGGGCGTAGACATGGTGGTGGGCGATTTTAACGGCGACCAAATCGATGACATCGCCGTGCTGTCCTATTTCTTCATAAACAATGTAAACAGTCGCAATTTGAATCTATATCGTCCTCAGGTAAAAATTAAATATGGAAAAGCCGGCGGTAGTTCTTCCGGCGGAGGCTCCTCGTTTGTGGACGGCGACGCCGATGAAAAATTCTATGTTTGCCCGGAGGGAAAACTCCAAAATATTCTCCAAAATGATGTTGTTTATAATAGTAACAGCATGAACGCCTGCAGCATCACGGCAGGAGACTTCAACAACGACGGATATGAAGATATCCTTGTTGCGGGCTTATATGCCAATGTCAATGCTTCCTACGCTACCACTCATTCATCCCAAACTGCATATACAACGCTCCTTAATAACGGAAACAGAGGCTTTGTACAATCCGAATATAAGGTGATGGCTTCCAACGGTTGGACGAAGGCCGGTTCCAGAACTAAAGAAGTTGTTTCGCCTTTAGCGGTAGAGGCTGTTGCTTTTAACGGTGCGAGCGCCGCAGATTTCGTCTTTATCAACGGCACGCTGTACAACTATAATGCCCAGACCGGAGAACTTTACAAGCTCACTTCAAACGAATATTCTTTCCGCACAAACTCAAACGGCAGCACAAACAACTTCTGGTTTGAGGGCGAGATCGGCGGTAAGACAGAATTCTTCCGCTCGGTTGCCGTCGGAAACTTTGACGGCAACAATGCAGGACGTGAGCAGATTGTGTTTGTAACCTCTGCCGAAACCGGTAACGAGGATAAATATTCCTTCAGCAAGGGTATGATTTCCGCAACCTATCCGGATACAAGCGACAGCTATGAGGCGGCAAACGGCTTTGACCTGACATTGTCATACTGGAGTCCGAACGAAGCGTACGGTGATTACTACGGCTGTACGGCTCAGGTACTTCTCACCGCCTGCGACAGAAACCAGGACGGTGTTATAGCCAAATATAAGGGCGTAAGCTATGCCTACAGCGACCCGGAGGTCAAGGCAGTCATACAGGCTGCGCCGTATTTCTCCGCGCTGAGTGACTCCGGCGAAAACGAAACCGCATATACAATCACAGAGAGTTTCGAGTTGGAGCAGTCCTCATCGAACAATGTTTCCTTCAGCGTCGGAATGTCTTACTCTTACGGAGGGCTTCTCGCCCCCGTTGAGGTGAACATCTCGGCAGGCTACTCGCTTGAATGGAGTAAAACCTATTCCACGGCTCTGCAGAAGGAATATTCCCTGACGGTTAAGGCACGGGCGTACAACACGGTGCTTGTGTCCAGAACGCCTGTATTTATCTACGCCTATGAGATACTGGACGAAAACGGCAAATGGTCGGGAGATACCGCCATAACGCTTTCCATTCCGCAGCAGCCGGTATATCAGCAGCTGAGCGTTGACGACTACAACGGCTTTGTTGATGAGTATAACGGTTATATGAATAACAAGAACTATCATGCCGTCATAAGGGAATCGGATAAAACAGACAAAGATAAAAAATACTATTATCCCTTGGTAAAAATAGATAAAGCGGCAAACTGGCTTGACGGAAACGAGGGCAACCCGTTTATGTACAATCAGCTCGGCTGGGGCGTTTACAGCCATTTGGGTGCAGAGCAGCTCAGTAAGCTCGCCATTCGACTCGGACATAACGGCGGTCTTAACGAGGTTTCGTGGGGAAAAAGCAATATAAAATCCGTTTCCGAAGAAATGTCGCACGGTTTTTATTTCAACTTCTCCATCAGCTTCGGTGTATTCGGCGATGGTATACTATTCTCGCATGATGTTGGTTTTGAAACCAGTTTGAGCTACAGCAACGGCTCGGGCGTATCCACCACAACGACATCGTCCGAAGGCTGTACCGGCGTGGTCAATGATATCGACGGTCCGGATCTTGCCTCAAACGGAATCCCTCAAAACGTATACACGCAATATACCTTTGACTGGACGCTCGGTCAGTGGTTCCGACACCTTTACGGCGATGAAAACAACAAGACCATCTTTATAGGCTATAACTTGACAAATCTCAGTGCTCCTTCACCGGCAGTGGTCGACCTTGAGGCAGAACTGCTTGACGAAGACGAGATACGCCTTACTTGGTCGCAGCCCGATAAAACTCCCGGCTGGCCGGATGCGGAGGGCTACTATCTTTATCAAGTTGAAAACGGTGAATATAACAGGATTTCAAATCTTATTCCTGTCGGCACGACCTCTTATGACATTTCCAGACTTAAAACCAATACAGAGTACGAATATGTGCTTACAACCGTTTGCAAGGTAGACGGAAAGGATAAGGAAAGTGCCTGGTCAAACTCTGCAACCATAACAACAGCAAAGAGAGACTATAAGGTCAACTATAAAATCGACAACGAGAAAGCCGCCGATATCAGTGTGCGGCACCTCGGCAATGTTAATATTAAATCGGGCGATGAGATCAATGAAAGCGATATTATTAAAATCAGAGTTTCGCCAAAGAACCGGCACTTTGAACTTGTGTCGCTGACTCTTGATAACGGCGGAGAAGAGACTGTATTCAGACCCGACAGCAACGGCAACATAGAGTGCGCGTTTGCACTGGGCGGCGAAGCTAACATATTCGTATCCACACGAAAAACATTCGATTCGGCTGAGGTCATCTTTGTCGGCGAATATAAGAACGGCGAAGACCTTCTCGGAACAGTTACCGCAAAGGTCGGTGAAACAGGTCTGCCTGCTCCGGGCGGCACGGTGACCGGCGATGTAACATTTACCGCCATTCCGCAAAACGGCTATACACTGAAGTCGTGGAAAATAACAGATGCCGAAAACAATACGGATATTGTTAACGCGGCAGGCTCAAATACCTACACGCTTACCCTTGGCTCAACAAAATACACCGTCGAAGCGGAATTTGAAAGAGTTTCCGAAACCGACAGACCCGTGAAGCTGACCTATTCCGTTGCAAGCGGCAACGAAACCGGTATGGCGGCAACAAAGCAGACCTATCAGTCCGGTACCGCTGTTCCCGTGGGAACGAAAATCAACTTCATCGCTCAGTCGGCAGAAGGCTATAGGGTGCAAAAGCTCGTTATCACCAAAAACGGAATTTCCGACACGGTAATAACAGATAACAGGCTTTACGATATGTACGAGTATGAGCTCACCGTTGATACCCAAACCGATATCAAGGTATACTTTACGGAGATCGAAAAATATACGGTCACAGTTGATATGCCGAATAAGAACGCCGAAATTACCGTTAAAAACGGGACATCGGATTTTGAAAGCGGTCAAAAGGTCAATTTCGGCGATGAAATCACCGTAACCGTCAAGCCGAAGGATGGATACCGTCTTGCCGACACAGAGAGCTGGTCCGATAACGGCGACGGGAGCTATACCTACAAGACCGGCAGAATCAAGATGGAAACGCATATCCGTGTGGCGGTAGAGGAAATTCCGGAATACACCGTCACCTTCCCGACAATGATTGAGGGCTGTGTGCTGACAGTGCGCAGCAAAAATGAAAAAATCACAAGCGGCAGTAAAATTCGTGAAGGCACAATTCTTGTTGCGAGTATCGTGCTTGAGCCGTCATATATCCTCAAAGGCTGGTACATCGGCGGCGAATTCAGTCCCGAAACCAACAAGACCGAAGTTTCCTTTACGGTGGACGGAGACACCCTTCTTTCCGTAATCGTTGAAAATGTAAAAGGCGACAAGGGTGATACCGGCATCGGAATCAAATCAGCAATTATTGACGAAAGCGGAAACCTCATTATTACTCTTACCGACGACACGGTGTTAAACCTCGGAAAGGTCACCGGAGATAACGGAAGTCAGGGCGAACAAGGTGTTCCCGGTGCCGCAGGAGTAGGAGTTAAATCCGTCGCAATTGATGAAAACGGAAATCTGGTCATAACACTTACAGACAACAGCGTGCATAACCTCGGGAAAGTGATCGGAGATAACGGAAGTCAGGGCGAACAAGGTGCTCCCGGTGCCGCAGGAGTAGGAGTTAAATCCGCTGTGATTGACAAAAACGGAAATCTGGTCATAACTCTCACAGACAATACCGTGCATAATCTCGGAAAGGTAGTCGGAGATAAAGGCGAACAGGGCGTGAATGGCGTTGGTGTTAAATCCGTTATGATTGATGAAAGCGGCAATTTGATTATCACTCTTACCGATGAGACCGTACACAATGCCGGACGGGTGACCGGAGATAAAGGTGACAAGGGCGATACGGGCAATGTCGGAGTCGGTGTAAAAACCACCGAAATCGATGAAAACGGCAATCTAATCATCACCCTTACCGACGACACTGTGCATAACCTCGGGAAAGTAGTCGGTGCAAAGGGCGAAGCCGGTACTGCAGGAACCAACGGCATTAACGGTACCGGAATCAAGTCCGCTCATATCGACGCAGACGGTAATCTTATCCTCACCTTTACCGACGGAGTTATAACCAATCTCGGAAAAATCGTCGGAACGGACGGGAAAGATGGTGTCAATGGTAAAGATGGCAAGGACGGAAAAGACGGTCTCGGTATTAAAGGATGCCGCATTGACGACGGTGGAGACCTGATAATAACCCTGACCGACAACACAACGCTGAACGCCGGCAACATTTCCGCGATCAGCGATAAAGTCAGTGTTTCCAAGCCTCTTGCAACCGCAGCAGTTTCTCTTTCCGGAGTGTCTCTTCTTTGGAATATTGTTTCGCTTGTTGCGGCGATTGTAAGGAAGAAAAAACTAATTTAATTCGGATGATTGTTCGAATTTAAAAGGATGCAAGACCTCCGGCTATCAGCGGCGGCGTTCTGACAGGTGTAACGGTATTTGATAAGAGGAAAAGGCATTCCGTCAAATAATCAAAGATAAGTAATAATTAACGATCCATCACGGAAACATCGCAAATACGGCACAGAGGGCATAAAAACCGCTGTGCCGTATTTCTTTCCTTGGCGACTGTTTTTGAGAAATAAGCAATTTCTCGGTCATAACCCAACAATTTTTTGCCGGATTCCATGTATACTGCGTATATCACACTTATGCACTCTTCACTTTTGCCCTGGCAGCGGATACACTGATATCAACAGATACCAAATACAGCGAGGTAATTATGAAAACAAGGAGAAGCCCCTAACAATCATGTACATAAGCGAAACGCAACACCCAAAGCCGTCTTAACAAAACGGTTTTTATATGCACGCCCTCATGCGGCTGTACTATGCCTCAAAGCATAGCGCAGTCGCTTTTTTGTTTCCCCGAATACCGTAACAGGAGGTGACCATGATGTTTAGCCTTGCAGAATCAATCGACGAAGCTCAACACAACGCAGTGCCATAAAAAGCGGTGCCCTGCCGTTTTCAAGCGACAAGGTGAAAGAATGAAAAAGAATACAGGAAAGAAAAAGGTGTTGAAATAGCAAAGGCTGTCTTTGCGCAAACACACAGACACCTATATTTTTTTGACCTCTGCGGTCAACAGAATTCCATACGATATCTGCAAAAAACCAACGATAAATCTGTTATTTCGGAATTTCAAAGTGGCTTGGCTTTCTGCGTTTGTATAAACGGCGGCGTACTGTCGAAGTTTGCGGTCGGCTGTCGAAGCCCTCCGTATCAATCGTTTTTGCCCTAACAAAAAACGATTGAACGGAGGTACATAACCTTGAAAAAACAACCCAAAGCGGTTTATATCATAGAAAACGGCGAGTACACGGAACTGACCTATGAGGAGTTCTGCCGCCGTGAGCAAATCTGCCCGTTATATGCGGACAAGCTGTTTCTGCCTCTCTACGGCAGGCTTATGGAGGTCTCCAAAGAGGATTACACGGAATTCTACAGAGCAAAGCGCCGACAGAAATATCTGGATGAACGCTCTGCGGACAACGGCGACTTCTCCTACGATATGCTGACCACCGATGAATTCAGCGGCGAGGACATCCTCATCGCCGAGCAGCCGGATGTATGCGACACCGTAGTGGAAAGCATTATGACGGACAAGCTCAGGAAAGCCATCCTCAAGCTGACCGATGAGGAACAGCTCCTCATCTACCGCCACTATTACGCCGGCATTTCAGGCACAGACCTTGCCGAGATTTACGGCGTATCACAACAGGCAATCAGCAAGCGGATCGCCAAAATCAGAGCAAAGCTCAAAAATCTTTTAGAAAATTAAAAAACTTGGTTGTAGCCCCCTCAACTTTTCGGCATGGAAAGTGAGGGAGCTTTCTCAATAGCCTCCGCCCGTTCTTTGAAAACCGAATAGTACAGCGCATCCTTTACCTTCCTTCTGCCGTCGGCGAAACCGATAAGCCACACGACCTTTTGAGTCGGACGGTGCGGCGCATCCGCACCGAAGGCCATAAAAAGCAGAAGCAATAATGATACTTGCGTCCAGTCACAGGCCGAGCGTTGAAGCGGTACGAACAAAGAGCCGTGAGCCGTCGCAGCCACTGAGGGCGCCTCGCAGAGATCCTGGGAGTGGTGGGATTCCAATGAGGTCAAATGCATGACCGGAGGATGTGTTCCCTTGTTCGGGGCGTCGTGGACAAATACGGACAGAACCAAGAACGATTGATACAAATACCAAGGCGGTCGTTTGCCCAAAAGCACTCGGCCGCCTTTTACTTAAACGGAGGCTAACTATGAAAGAAATTAAACGAGGCGAAATCTATTCCGCCGACTTCGGCGCAGGCTTCGGTAGTGAGCAAGGCGGAATTCGCCCTATTTTGATTTTACAGAATAATACAGGCAATAAGCATAGCCCCACCACCATCGTGGCGGCGATTACAAGCAGAAAGACAAAAACAGTTCTGCCTACCCATGTGACAGTTACGGCAAACGGTCTCAAAACCGAATCCACCGTCCTGCTCGAACAAATCCGAACGATAGACAAAGCACGGCTCGGCGAGTATATCGGCAGGCTCGACAGCAAGACCCTCTCCGCAGTTGACCGTGCCATTGTGGTAAGCCTCGGCATCAAATACTTGGAGGGGCTGCTCAATGGATAAAAGAACCGACATCAACAATACATCATTCGCTTACAGTGTAAACCTATTAAAAATGCTCCTCGCCATGCAACTCATCACCGAGGATGAATACGAAAGAATCACTCAGATCAGTGCCGAACATTACGGTGCTGATCTGATTTATGTCTGAAATCTTAATTCTCAAGTTTTTGCGAAAAACCGCTGGAAGTATTCGAACTATTGTGGTATGGTGTGTCGTGCCAAAAGGCGAATAACAGCAAGGTGACCCCTTGCGGAAAGGAGAAAGACATGAACATTACTGAAATCACAAGCACAAAGAAGCAGACAGCCGAACGGCTTCGGTTAGCCCCATACTGCCGGGTGTCGAGTGACTCTACCGACCAGCTCCACTCATTCGCCGCACAGATCCGCTACTACAGCGACTATGCCAAGAAGCATCCCGAATATCAGCTTGTCGACATTTATGCCGATGAGGGCATCACGGGAACCGAGATGAAAAAGCGGGACGAGCTGAATCGGCTGATAGCCGACTGCAGGAAAGGCAAGGTCGACCGCATCATCGTCAAATCGGTTTCCCGATTGGCACGGAACACCGAGGAGCTGCTCGTACTGCTGCGGATGTGCAAAGAGATCGGCGTGAGCGTGTATTTCGAGGAACAGGGCATCGACACCGAAAAACTGAATATGGAAATGATCGTAACATTCCCCGGTATGGCCGCACAGCAAGAAAGTGTGAACATATCGGGGAATTTGCGTTGGAGCTATCAAAAGCGGATGCAGTCCGGTGACTTCAATTGCACCTGTCCGGCTTACGGCTTCGACCTCAAGGACGGCGAGCTCGTAATCAACGAAACGGAGGCGGCGGTCATTCGGCGCATATTCGACCTATATCTCCAAGGATACGGAACGCTTGCCATTGCAAAAATGCTGAATGAGGACGGCATACCGCGGAAACACGGCTACGAAAAATGGCTGCCGAGTTCCATCAACTATGTGTTGAACAATGAACGCTATATGGGAGATGCGCTCCTGCAAAAGAGCTACACTACCGAAACCCTGCCGTTTCGGAAAATGAAAAACGACGGACGGCTGCCGCAATACTATGTGGAGAACAGCAACCCTGCCATCGTCAGCCGAGAAACCTTTCAGGCGGCGCAGAACCTGCTGCGCTCACGGAAAACGGAAAGATGCAAAAGACAGTCCTATCCGCTGACCGGAAAGCTGCGCTGTCCTGAATGCGGCAGAGTCTTCCGACATCAGGTGGTAAACGGCAAGGCGCATTGGATATGCTCCTGCCGCTCGTCCGGTGCAACCGACTGTCAACACCGCCATGTGCGTGAGGATATCGTATACGATATATTCACCGATATGGTTATCAAGCTGAAAACCTACCGAGGCGAACTGCTCGGTACGCTGATCCACCAAATGGAAACCATGCAGGACCGCACAAGCCGCAATCAGGAGCGCATACGGCAGATAGACAAGGAGATCGCCGACCTCGGTGCAAAGAATCATATCATTGCACGGCTGCACACAAGCGGCGCTATGAACGCCGCCGATTACGCCATGCAGACTTCGGAAATAGGCAACCGCCTCACCGAGCTGCGCATCGAACGGCGGCAAAAGCTCACCGAGGATGAGGACGACCAACTGCTCGCCACCCTCAAAGACTTAAACGGCATCCTCGATGAATACGAGCCGACCGTCGAGTTTGACAACGGGCTGTTTGACGAAATCGTCAAGAGCATCACGGTGGACAGCAGCGAACAACTTACCTTCAAGCTCATCGGCGGCATCACACTGACCGAGCAAATTCCCAAGAAAGGACGGTGAGAACCGAATGAAAAACAGAACCCTGCCTTACGGCTACTGCTGTAAAGACGGCGTTATCGTCATAGAGCCGCAGGAGAGCAAAGTGCTGAAACGGATCTTTGCCGACTACCTCGGCGGCTCCTCTATGCTGACCATAGGCGAGCAACTGAACAGAGAGAAAATCGAATACAGGGACGGCGTTACCGACTGGAACAAGGGGCGGCTCAAGCATCTCATTGACAACGCAAAATATCTCGGTACAGAGGTGTATCCGCCGATCATCGACCAAGCGACCTATGAGAAAATACAGAAAACAAAGCATGGGCGCAACACCCAAAGGAACACGGACAAAACACGGGACATATTCAAGCTGACCGTCCCCGTCCGATGCCCAAGTTGCGGCGACCGAATGCGCCGCCGACACGACAGCCGATGCAAATGCCAAGAGCGCTGGACTTGTGAGAACACGGCCTGCCGTCTGCGGATCGAGATATCCGATGCCGAACCGCTGACCGCACTCGCCGACCTTCTCGTCACGGTAACCGCCGACAGCATCACACTGTCTGCTGAAACACCCTACGAACCGAGTGCCGAGGTAATACGCCTGAACAACGAGATCAACCGAATGCTTGACGCAGCTGAAATAGACAAGGCGGTGTTGCGAAGCAAAATGACGGAGTGCCTCCGGCAGAAATACAAAGAGCTTGGCAATGAGTGCTGCGCCGTACAAAGGCTGAAAGCCGAACTTGACAGTACGGCAGACATCACCGAGCGGCTGAACCGCACGGTCAGCGAAATACGCCTGTACACCGACAAAACGGCAGACATCATACTGCTGAACGGACAGATCATACGAAAGGAGTCAGACAATGGAACAGACTGTTGTATCCCCGCCGAGAGTGGTGCGGATAATCGAAACGACAATATCGGTCAGAGAGAGCGTGAAAACCCATTACCGAGTCCTGCGGGTGGCGGCATACTGCCGCGTTTCCACTAAGCAGGAGGAACAGCTTAACAGTTATGAAAATCAGGTGCAACACTACACCGAACGCATCAATTCCGAAAACGGATGGACGCTTGAAGGTATCTACGCCGACAAGGGCATCTCGGGCACAAGCGTGAAAAACCGAGATGAATTCAACCGCATGATCCGCCGCTGCAAGCAAGGGAAAATCGACATGATCATCACAAAATCCATTGCCCGGTTCGCGCGGAACACGGTGGACTGCTTGAAGTATGTCCGCCTGCTCAATGAGCTGGGCGTGGATGTATACTTTGAGGAGCAGGGCATCCACAGCAATCAGCCCGGTGCCGAGTTTTACATCACCATCTACGGCAGCATCGCCCAAAGCGAATCGGAAAACATCAGTGCCAATATCAAATGGGGCAAGGCTCAAAGTGCCAAGGAAGGTAAGGTTATATTCCAATATAAGAATTTCCTCGGCTACCGCAAGGGCGAGGACGGACAGCCCGAAATCGTACCCGAAGAAGCTGAAACAATCCGCCTTATATATGACCGCTTCCTTGCAGGTGACAGCTTAAAGGGAATTGCCGAACTACTTGAAGAAAAGGGCATCAAAAGCCCGACGGGAAAAACTCAATGGCAGGTTTCAACGATACAGTCCATTCTCTCCAATGAAAAGTATAAGGGCGATGCCATCATCAACAAAACCTATATTACCGACTGCATTAGCAAGAAGGTCAGAGTCAATAACGGTGAACGCCCGAAATACTATGTAGAAAACAGCCACCCTGCCATCATCGACTCGGCTACCTTCGGCAGGGTTCAGGAGGAGCTCGCGCGGCGCTCCGGCAAACGCAAGATCAGCCGAAAAGCCAAGACCGAGCAAGGCAAATACTCAAGTAAATACGCTCTGACAGAACTGCTCGTCTGCGGTGAATGCAAGTCTGCCTACCGCCGATGCACATGGACGGCAAGCGGCAAAAAGAAAATTGTATGGCGATGCATCAACCGCATTGAAAATGCCAAGAAATACTGTCATAACTCGCCATCCGTAGAGGAAAGCATACTGCAACGGGCTGTGATGGCGGCAATCATGGAAACCGCCAACCAAAATGCTGAGATATTGCGAACACTGAAGCTGCACATCGGCATAGGCTTGGCGGGAGAAAAGAGCGAGGATAACAGCATCGACCTACAGATACGGATCGCCGAAATCGACGCAGAATTCAAAAAGATGCTCGACCGGGTATCCACCGACACCATCGAAGCCTTTGATGAGGAAACCGCAACTCGGCTCATGAATGAAAAAAGCCGTCTGCAACAGCAGCTCGACAGCATAGCCGACGCTGAACAGCGGCGAGAAAACGCAAAATCCCGACTCGATGATATCTATACAATACTGGACGGCATAAAGAACCGTCCGATGGAATACGATGACCGAATCGTCCGTCAACTGCTCGAATGCGTAGTGGTGGATTCCAAAGAACAGATTACCGTAATATTCAAAGGCGGTCTTAAATCGGTGCAGCCGCTGACCGAATGACAGCGGCTCACCGCTGCCCCTAACCTTGAAAGCTCAGGATTTTTCGTAAGGGAACAAATACTAACCCCAAAAAGGCGAAAAAATCTATTTTATAGTCCTCCCACAACTACAAACCGCACAACAATGCGGTTTGTTTGATTTTTACGACATATTGATCGTTGATAAAACCGTTACGGTATATCGAAGTTAAAAATTCGAAAATTTTCCTTGACAAAGTCGATATGGTATGATATAATTAATAACCGTCAGGAGTTTGCTAATATGGCTCAGTCGGCAGAGCACATCCTTGGTAAGGATGAGGTCCCCGGTTCGAATCCGGGTATTAGCTCCAGATAGAACACCCTCGTTGCATTTATTTGTGACGAGGGTGTTTTTTATGTTCAAAAAATCTTGATACAAAGCCGTACCCGTCGGCACAGCTTTGTATTTTCGCTATCAGAAAAAGAAAATCACGGCGATAGTCGGTTTTCTATCGTCGTGATTTAATTTCTGTTTTATGATTTTAAAAAGTGCGGTATTATCGGTTATGTGGTTACGCAGCTGCACCGAATATCCCTTCCAGCTTATCCATTATGCCCGGCTTGCCAAGGCAGTCTTTGTAATTGATCTCAACAACCTTATCATTTACTATGACCGAATAACTCTTACGCAACTGCGGAATCAGGAGAGTATCCGACAAGTACGAAAAATACTCATAATGAATATTTTTATATTCCGAAACAATTTCTGCTTTATCATAAGAAGTCGCATCAGCAACGTGAATGCTGAATTTATCATCATCTGCGTATGTACCTGTTTCACCGTCACAGTCAAAACCTTTTGATTTTAACAAGTCGCTGTCATGCCAATTGAGTTCACTGATATAATCCAATATTCTGTCATTCTGAGGCTCTGAACGAACAAAAAATTCAAAAGCCGGAATAAAAATGTTTGCGCAAATAGCCACAATCAAAACAAATACAAATAAAGCACGTTTTTTAAAGCGCTTCTGGAATGCAATAACAGCACATAGCGACATTAGAACAATTATTTTGATTATCATTATTTTCCCCTTATTTTTTAAGTCGTGATGAATCAGTCACGAATGTTTTTCTTTGCCTTATTTGATAGACAGGACTTATATAATCCAAGTGAACTGTAGATACTTAGATTAGCAGGCTTTAACCGCAAGCTCCGTGTTGCCTGTCATTGACATAAGCTTGCCCCAGGCATTGTAGGTGTATGTTACTACCTTTGCTCCTGTGCTGTCGGTAATATTTAATTATCTTAAATCGATACAATAATTTACTTTGTTGTATTTTTTTCCGTTACGGCTTTCTATATATGCTTTTTCTTTACAACCGGTAAATATTGTTTCATTTAAAAATTTCAAAAAATCATCTACCCCATATGTTAAAATTGCATTTGACTTATTATATATTATACATTCAGGTTGATAATATATCCATTCAAAAAAATCCGATCTAATATTTTCAAAATTCAGAATATAACCATCAGGAATGTAAATTTTGTATTGTTCAAAATCAAATTTAATTAGTACAATCATAGTTAAAATATGTAAAATACACCATCTTATCTAAATTTTTCATTTTAATTTTTGTTAACAATTATTATTTATCTCTAGCTTTTCGCTCTTTTTTTAAATTTTTAAGTGCCTGTAACCACAATTTATCGTTTTGTGCTTTTGCTGTGGTGATAGATACTTTTAGCTCATATTCGAACAATTCATCTTCCGATATAATTAATCTATCATAAATGCAAATTGCTCCCGGCCAATTCAAATCTTTAAGCCATCTAAATAATTCCGGCAAATAAGGGGATAATTCTTCATCGGATTTATCTGACAATATCTTGGCGCAATTATTCCACACATTTTTATTAATATTTTTATTGCATGGTTGCAAAAACACATTGAAACAATTTACTTTTTTTGCAAGTTCTAATCCATAACACTGATTTTCATTGCTTTCATTCCAATCAAGTAAAGTCATTATATAATCTATATCTATCACAAAAAGTCACCTCGGATACCGTTTTACAATTCGCTTTAATGTTTTTATCCATATTGAATTTGTTCCTGCTTTTATCCAATCGGACATTGTTCCGTTTCTTGGTTTAATACTTACATGAGAAGGACCGTCTTGAACCGCTATTAAGTTGCCGGTAGAATTAACTTCTTCAATTGTTGTTACTGCAGCAGTTTTATTATTTATAGGCGGTATAGTAGAGAAAGACCTGTGTTTTTATCCTTTGCCCTTGGAGTTAAATTACCTGGATTTGTTCCGTTATATCTATAAATATATATAGGCGCAGGTTTTTTGATTCTTCTGTCTTTCTCTTTTGCCTTACTATCGGAACGTGTATCAACATATGTGGTTGAACGCCTAATATTATTCCCTACAGCTGTGCCTATCGCAACACCTGCTCCAACACCAACCGCTGTAGCAATACCATAAGCTGCCCATGTAAGAAGCGAGCCAATTCCTATAGATATAGAAATAACAAATTCTCCGCTATCATCTTTGAACATGACCGGATTATTAGCACAGTAAGCAAACACATTGTTATCCATTTAATCCGGCACCCTCGTCAAATTTGCCATAATCAACATTCGGCTCCGCATTAATAAACCTACCCGTCTGAGGGTTATAATACCTGCTGTTGAGATAATACAATCCGCTCTCAACATCATAGTAATATCCCCTGTATCTGAAAGGGTTATTGAACGCAAGCTCCGTGTTGCCTGTCATCGACATAAGCTTGCCCCAGGCGTTGTAGGTGTATGTTACTGCCTTTGCTCCTGTGCTGTCGGTTATGTTTATTATATCACCCTGCAGGTTCTTGAGGTAATAATATGTTGTTCCCTTGTAAGTAAGTCCTACAGGTGAACCGTTTTCGTCATAGAGATAGTAGTTAGTGTTGCTTCCGTTATTCTCACTGAGTATCTGCGTGCCGGAACTGTATACGCATATGTTTCAATTTGTCAAGGAAAATCATTGTTTGTACAATATGTATATTTAAATAAAATAAGATTTTAAAAAATCAAAATCCAATCTAGTCGAAGAAACCATAGTTGCGCTCCTCTCATGAGTTACCGTATATAACCAAACCTCACCATCTCTATAAAAGCAAATATCTTCAGGCAAATTTTGCTCAATAGCAAGAAAAAAGTTAGGAATATCACGATAAGTTCTCCTAAATTTTTTAGCATTATAAATAAGCATTGCTTTATGATTGCTCCTAGTTTCAGTACCTGGCCATTTTTTTATATCAGGTTTTAAGTTAATTAGACAGTTTTTCCAACATTCTATAATATTATCATGTACACAAATCGGCAGATTTGTTTTATATGGCTTTTTCAAAGTGGTTATCATTGAAAAAGAATCAGAATTCTTAAAGCAATAATCTAAAACTTCACTAAAATTTGCACACAGCATGCCATAGTTCAATTCATACATAAAATATATGCCCTCCTTTTCTATTGCCATCATGATAATGCCACCAATATCCCAATGATGAGCCTGTTATTTTATTATAATGACGTTCCGGAGCAACTGGACGTTTTCCGTTTCCTACAGCTAACGCTAATAATATGTTTTCCCTTGTAAGTAAGTCCTACAGGTGAACCGTTCTCGTCATAGAGATAATCTATGGACTCTAGACTTAATCTTAATTATTTCCCATATTTTTTTATAAGTGCTCTCAATTTTGATTCTACAGCAACTGATTTTTCTTTCTTTATTCTTTCTTTGATAAAAGAAAGGGTTTCATCAATATTTTGAGTATTATCCAGTAAATCATCCAAAACCATTGATGCTGTGCATCTTATGTGATAATCAGAATGAGTCAAATATTTTTGTGTTTTTGAAATAATTTGATTATTCCCAAGTAGATAAAAAGCTCTTAAATATGCTAAAATGCAATACGCCGATTTTTCTTTGATATACAATTTTTTGAAAATTCGGATAGTTCCTTGCACTTTTTCTCGTAAACTAATGTCTGTTAACGATGTAATGATATAGCTTCTTGCCAATTCATCATTTTCTTTACTAATTCTACTAATTAAATAATTATATGTAAATTTTGCAGGATAAACTGACACAGTGTCATATGCACACATTCTTACCAAAGAATCTTTATCTTTCCACAAAACCGATAACAAATACATAGATTTTTTATTTACATGGTCTATTAGCAAATCGGCTATTTCGGATTTTTCAAATGAATCTCCGTGTAATATTATTTGGTATAAAGCAAGATATTGATTTTTCGTTAAAGTGTCACTTTTTTTGCATATACTAATTATTTCCGATTTCTTCATTTTCTGTTATTTCCTCCTCTCTTTTGCATATTACGTGAACGTCTGGCATTTTGTTCTTTTTTAAGCGTTGCTTTTCGGTATATGCTGTCCCCTATACTGAATCAATATAGATTCCACAAGTATTGCAAGCCGAAAGTATACTACTAATTCATCTTTTTCCATTCCAGTTGATTGATTTATCAATTCTGAGAATGCGGCTTTTTCGGTTTTAGAAATAATCTCGCTCGATTGGAGACTGATGAGTTTTGCTCGCTTTATCAATTGAGAGCAATATCCCCCTATAACAGAATCAATAACCATAAGTTCCGGAGAACTTCTACGAATTACCGCAGGAATGCTTGAGTTTAAAAACGCCTTCAAAATGTACTCGTGTTGTTTGCTTTTCATTAGCTTCACCTATACCAAAACGTTAAAATCTTACCAGACTTTGTAAATATCCCGCCTTGTCCGGTAGAATAAGTTAAATTCCAAGATGCATTTCTATAATTGTAGTTTTATGTATAGTCTACCACACTGCTTCCGTTTTGTAAAGTGGCAAGCTGTCTGCCGTTATTCCAGGTAAATGACAGCGAGTCACGGTAAGTCAGCGGATTTTAAATAGATTATAACGAAATATCTCACTTTTTCAATTATAAACCATTCTCTGCCATTTATTATAAAGAAGTAACAAATCCTCTTTTGTCTGATCACCGTCAAAAATATTACACGCTACAGCGTGAATCATAAACAAAGGTTCAAAATGCGTTTTAAAGGCAGGTGTAAAATCTCTGTCTTCAAAGCCGACAAGCAGTGGCATATTAGCAAACGAATCCGCTTTAACATCAGTATGGTAACCCCATGCTATCGAAGAATTGTTTTTTACATACACCTCACCAAAGTACATGGCAATATCCCGTATAATGTACTCCGTTTCGAGCGAAAACTGTCTTGACTGTTCGTTTAAAACATCTTCGATTATTTCTTTGGGCTGACTTTTTAAACGATTTCTTACCTCTTCTGTTTTCGCTTTCGGCGCTTTTTCGGTTTCGGCAATTTTTAAGAACCAACCCCAGATGTCAACCAAAGAATTAACCGAGTAATCCAAGTCAACACCCGAATACTTCCGTAAATATTCTATACGCGGGTTCAGCTGATTTTTGTACCACTCAAAATAACTTTCCGCTTCTTATTTAGTGAAATTTTTAAATTGTTTATTTATAGGGGGAATTAAAATATCATAATCAATTTTCTTTTTATGCCAATACATATTTTACTCCTTCTTAATGAAAAAATACTTTTATTCCACGGTTAGTTAATTCTTTTAACAACGGACCAGATGGACCACCAGTTTGTGAAACTTCACTCCAATAAAAATGCCATTCAATACTTTTTACGGAAGTATTATTTAATATCCAAACATCTTTGTTTATTTCATTTTGAATAAATTTTGATAAACTTTGATAACCGTATTTTGCTTCTCGAATTACGTTTTTACTGTATGAATCAACTATTTTCTTAGCCGTATGCTTCAAGAAAAGAAGTGCCGTCAGGGTATCCTTAAGCCCGGTACAATTCTGTAACAGTTTCGCCCCATTTTTTATGATCTTTGTATAATCCCGATATTTTCTTATCCGGATAAGCCTTATTCAACTTCGGAAAGAGAATATCCAGCCTTTTCTTGATACTCGCAGGTTCTTTGCCTTTTGGGATAATAGCCATAATTTTCACCTCATACTTTAAATAACAGATTTCAAAATTTAATACTATTGTTATAATAGCACATCGTTTAGTAAATTTCAACAATTTTCTTAAATAATCAGTAAAATACTGTATCAAATTTGCAAAAATCGACGGAAAGTGCTATAATTAACAATAATATTGATGAATTACTTGAATATGCCACAGAGAAAAAGGCTGTTCAGTTTACCGCATATTTGCTTGAGTACAAGGAAAGTCATTTCAGCAAAGGTAAGAATGTGTTAGACAGCCTGAAACTGTGGTTTCTGTCCGTTTTTGTGTACTGATTTTGTGATATAATTACGGTATGACAAAAGCAGAAAAGATGCTCATTACAGCAGGGCTATCAGAAAATCTTTGAATCTGAAATGAATATTATAGTGATATGGGGGGAAATATGGGATTTCAAATCAGCAACGGCATATTGAAGAAATATACGGAAGTGAAAGGCGAAACCGAGGTAGTTATACCGGACGGCGTACAAAGAATTGGTGAGCGGGCATTTTCGGGCTGCGACAATATTACAAACGTGACCATTCCCGATTCGGTCACAAGTATCGGCGGGTCGGCTTTTGCCGGCTGTAGCAACCTTGAAAATATAACTATTCCGAATTCTGTTACAAAAATCTGCGTATGTACATTTGAATGGTGTGACAAACTTATAAGCATAACTATTCCCCGTTCGGTCACAAGTATCAGCGACGGCGCATTCCAAAACTGTACCTGCCTTAAAAACGTAACTATTCCGGATTCGGTGACGAGTATCGGCAATTATGCTTTTGGAGGTTGTCGTAGTCTTAATAGCCTGACTATACCGGATTCGGTCACAAGTATCGGCAAAGGTGCATTTCAAGAATGCATCAATCTTGCCAGCGTAACTATTCCCGTTTCGATTACAAGTATCAGTGACAATGCTTTTTTTGAATGCAACGGCCTTACAGCCGTTAGCATTCCGGATTCCGTTACAAGCATAGGCGCCGGTGCATTCTGCAAATGCGGCAGCCTTAAAAATATAGCAATTCCCGATTTGGTTACAAGTATCGGCGAAGCCGCTTTTTCCGATTGCAACAGTCTTGAAAGCATAGCTATTCCTGATTCCGTGACAAATATCAGTAATCATACATTTGTAAGTTGCAGTAATCTTACAAGTATAACCATTCCGGGTTCAGTTACCGATATCGGTAACTGTGCATTTTATGAGTGTACTAACCTTACAAGTATAACAATCCCTGATTCGGTTACGAGCATAGGTAACTTAGCATTTTACAAATGCGAAAATCTTAAAGACGTGACCATTCCCGAATCTGTTACCGATATCGGTGAATATGCGTTTAAAGGAACAAAGTGGCTTTCGGAATATCCGGATGATTTTGTTGTGCTGAAAAACGGAATCCTGATTGCATACAAAGGAAAGGACAGCGTAATATCAATTCCCGATTCGGTCACAAGTATCTGTAACAGAGTATTTGCAAAATGCAACAGTCTTACAAGCGTAACTATACCCGATTCTGTTACAAGTATAAGCGACAGCGCATTTGAAAGTTGCAGTAATCTTACAAGTGTAACAATTCCAAATTCGGTCACAAGTATCGGCAAACGTGCATTTCTGGAATGCAGAAGCCTTACAAGCATAGTCATTCCCGATTCAGTCATAAGTATCGGCGACAGTGCGTTTGAAGGCTGTAATTTTTCTTCTTTTACTATCCCTAAGACTGTAAGAAAAGTCGGAAAAGAAAGTTTCCATGGATGCAAAGAGATTACGGTTTATGATTCTATTGATCCCGATGCAAAGCCGTGTAAAAGTCATTCAGATAAATATGGCGGCTCTCCCAACTCATTGTTAGGATCTGTTGTCAACTATAAAACTCATGATAACTGGCTCGATTATGAGGTGACTGTGCGCTCTGCACAAACTGATGAGATAAAGTACAAAGTATGGATGGGCGGCGACTGCACTCAAGGCGAATACTGCTACACACTGGCATCATCCTGGGGAAGAAACGCAACGTTCAATTTCAACGCAGTTGATGAATTTTTTCCGAAAATCAAGGGAGTATATCACAAAATCAAAGTCGCAATGAACAGACTGCGTTATCCCGTTGATTTAACGGACGAGCAGAAAGAAATATACAGGTCTTATATTGTACGCTCTGCAAAAAATGCGGTAAAGCTCTGTATCGATACTGACGATATGGAACTGATGATTGCATTAGAAGCATTTGGTGTTATCAAAAAGAACAATATTGAAGAACTGATTGGATATGCCACAGAGAAAAAGGCTGTTCAGTTTACCGCATATTTGCTTGAGTACAAGGAAAGTCATTTCAAAAAAGGTAAGAATGCATTGGACAGTCTGAAGCTGTGATTTCTGTACGGTTTAACGTACTGATTTTGTGATATAATTACGGTATGACAAAAGCAGAAAAGATAACTCATTACAGCAGAGTTATCAGAAAATCTTTGAATCTGAAATAGTTATTACGCTTCGCAAAAATGCGGTAAAGCTCTGCATTGATGCAGATGATATGAAGCTGGTGCTTGACTTGGAGTAATTCGGAGTTATCAAAAAGAACAATATTGATGAATTACTTGAATATGCCACAGAGAAAAAGGCTGTTCAGTTTTCCGCTTATCTGCTTGACAAGAAAAAACATTGTATTTAAATAAAGCAGTGCCGTGACCGAATGACACATTCAGTCACGGTACTGTTTTGTTTATCTGCGTATAATAACAGCTGTTATAAGCATAAAACACATCGGCAAAATAAACCGGATAAGTATGTTATCATCGCATTTCTTACCGAATAATTCTTTTCAAAAGTAGTTTTCAGACACAGCTTATCCGTAATCACAGGCTGTCAGGTTTTGTCCCGACTTCCTCCGCTTAACCTCTTTTTCCCCGTTTTACTTGTATTTTATGGCTGTGTTTGTTATAATAAGTATAAAGAAATATTTGATGCGTCTTGCGAAAGGAGAAGGTACGCTATGGCATACGAAAAGCTCACAGGCACTTTTGAATCCTCGAACGGCACTGATAACTGTGCATATTACATCTATGTTCCTGTTCTTCCTATGAACGTGGGATATAAAGGCATCATTCAGATTTCGCACGGTATGTGTGAATATATTGAGCGTTATGAACACTTTGCGGATTTTCTTACCTCACACGGATATATCGTCTGCGGTAACGACCATCTCGGTCACGGAAACAGCGTCAGATCAAACGATGATCTCGGCTTTTTCGCCGAAAAGGACGGCTGGAGCCACCTTGTAAACGATCTGCACCGTATGACTATGATAATGAAAAAGAAGTACCCTGCACTGCCGTATATTCTTATAGGTCACAGTATGGGCAGTTTTGTTGCAAGGCTGTATCTCACACGCTTTCCTAACGAGCTTACCTGCGCCGTAATTATGGGTACGGGCGATGACAAGGCACTTTCCGAAATAGGAGTAAGGGCTACACGCTCCGTTGTTTCCTTGAAGGGCGAACGTTTCCGCAGTGATAAGCTGAACACTCTCATTTTCGGAGTGTATAACGACAAAATCAAAGATTGCCAGACTATCTATGACTGGCTCACTCACGACAGAGATGTTGTAAAAAAGTATATCGACGATGAAAAGAGCAATTTTGTGTTTACGGCAAGCGGATTTGTTGACCTTACTACCCTTCTTCGCAGAGTATCAAGTCAGCAGTGGGCTGAAAAGGTACCGAAAAAGCTGCCTGTTATATTCATGGCAGGAACGGCAGACCCTGTCGGCGGATACGGCAAGGGTGTAAGAAATGTATACGCAAAGCTGATTGACGAGAGTTGCAACGTTGATATCAAGCTGTACCCCGGCGCACGTCACGAGCTTGTAAACGAAACTATGAAGGAAATAGTTTTTGACGATATTTTAACCTGGATAGAAAGAAAGGTCGGCGGAATGACAGGCAATTACGAATTTTAAGCCTTATGCCGAAAAGAACAATATGAAAGACGGATTTATAAAAGTAGCGGCGGCAACACCTGAGATTAAGGTTGCCGACTGCAAGCACAACGCAAAACAGATAATCTCTCTGGCAAAAGAGCTTGCTAAAAAAGATGTAAAGCTCGCAGTTTTCCCTGAACTGTGCATCACGGGTTACACCTGTCAGGATCTGTTCTACCAGACAACGCTCCTTGACGGTGCTAAGAATGCGCTCGTAACTATTCTGGAAGAACTGTCGGAGCTTGATATGATAACTGTAGTCGGACTGCCGATACAGTATGACAGCAAGCTGTATAACTGTGCGGCTGTGACCTATCACGGAAAAGTGCTTGGATATGTGCCTAAGCAGTACCTGCCGAACTACAACGAATTTTACGAGATGCGCCACTTTACCGCCTGGGACGGCAGTAAATGCGAATATTTTTTAAACCGCTTTGACACGGACGCTGACGGCGAATGTGACGATTCGCTGAGTGCATATTTCGGTGCGGGACTTATATTCTGCTGTAACAATATGCATGATTTTTCTTTCGGAATCGAGCTGTGCGAAGATTTGTGGTCGCCCTGCCCTCCCTCGACATATCTTGCACAGGAAGGCGCAAATATCATTCTTAATCTTTCCGCAAGCAACGAGATGATAGGAAAGTCGGAATACCGCCGTTCGCTTGTTTTAAATCAATCTGCAAGGCTTATTTCGGGTTATATCTACTGCTCCGCAGGAGAAGGCGAAAGCACGCAGGACCTTGTTTTCTCGGGACATAACATAATTGCCGAAAACGGTGCAACGCTTGCCGAAAGCGAGCTTTTCTCAAACGATTATGTTATCAGCGAGATAGACGTAAACAAGCTGGCATTTGAACGCAGAAAAAACACATCGTTCAGAAATGACAAATGCGATACGGAAACTATATGGTTTGATATACCGCTCACCGATACAAAGATAACACGTTTTGTATCACGCACGCCGTTTATCCCCTACTCTGCCGATGAGACCGACAAGAGATGCGAGCTTATTCTTTCGATGCAGGCACACGGACTCAAAAAGCGTCTTGCCCATACTTACGCAAAAACCGCCGTTATAGGAATTTCGGGTGGGCTTGACAGCACGCTTGCACTTCTTGTATGCGCCAATGCAATGAAACTGCTCGGCAGACCTATGACGGATATTGTAGCGGTGACAATGCCGTGCTTCGGCACAACAAAACGCACAAAATCAAACGCTGTGAAGATATGCGAGGCAATAGGCGTCACCCTGCGTGAGATCGACATAACCGACAGCGTAAAACAGCATTTTCTGGACATCGGACACGATATAAACGATCTATCGGTAGTATTTGAAAACGGTCAGGCAAGAGAACGCACAAAGGTGCTTATGAACATCGCCAATCAGACGGGCGGACTTGTAATAGGCACGGGCGATCTGTCCGAGCTTGCTCTCGGCTGGGCGACCTACAACGGCGATCATATGTCTATGTACGGTGTGAACTGCTCAATACCCAAGACGCTTATCAAACATCTTGTCAGCTACTACAGCAAGACGACAGATAACAAGCTGCTCAAAGAATCGCTTGAGGATATACTTGATACGCCTGTAAGCCCCGAGCTTCTGCCTGCACATAACGGAGAAATATCGCAGAAAACCGAAGACCTTGTAGGTCCTTACGAGCTTCACGATTTCTTCCTGTATAACGGCATAAGATGGGGATTTACCCCCAAAAAAGTATTCAGGCTTGCGCTGTACGCTTTTGACGGTGCGTATGACCGTGAAACAATACTGAAATGGCTGAAAACCTTCTACCGCCGTTTCTTCTCACAGCAGTTCAAGCGTTCGTGCCTGCCCGACGGTCCTAAGGTCGGATCGGTAACGCTTTCACCCAGAGGCGACTGGAGAATGCCGAGCGATGCCTGTGCAACGCTGTGGTTAAGTCAGATAGAAAATCTCAAATAAAAGCATTAGTGAATAACCAAAATAAACCTGTCAATAATTACCTCACAAAGCTAAACGCTACGGAGGTAATTATGGCAGGTTTTTTTAAACGTAATATTCTTGACAAGGCTATGATACTGGGTGCGGTAATATGTATTGTAATAACAGCCTTCACCGCATTTGCGGAGGATTGCGAGGAAAAGCCGCAGGAAGTGCTGAGGCTTCATATACTGGCAAACTCGGACAGCAAGCACGACCAGACGCTGAAATACGATCTGCGTGACTATATGCTGACAACGTTTTCGGATGTATTCGGAAACTGTGACAGCTTCAGCCAATCGGTAGCCGTTGCAAACGAACGCAGAGCCGAAATCGAAGAAAAGGCTAACGAATTTGTACATTCCAAAGGCTACAGCTACAATGTAAAATGCGAGGTCGCAAAAACATATTTCACCACCAGAAAGTACGAGAATGTAACCTTACCGGCAGGAGAATACACAGCCGTCCGCCTGCTTATCGGAAACGCAGAGGGTAGGAACTGGTGGTGCGTAATGTTCCCACCGCTGTGCCTGCCTGCCGCATCGGGTGAATTTTTTACCGAAGAACAGAGCAAACGAGTTGAAGAAAGCCGTGATTATGAAATAAAGTTTGCGATATTTGAAGCGTTGCAGGGGCTTTTCGGCGGCGGTGATACCGGTAGCGAAAGCTCGGAAGAAACCTCCTGCGACAGCACGGATAATGATTTTGCTAAAATATCCGTTTTCGGCATTTTGAACTGTGATGTTCTGTGATTATTAAGGCAGGCGGTTTTCCGCCTGCTATTTTTAACCGCTATTGACATTTCCGGCATTCTGCGCTATACTAAATCTGTACTAATTCTGATAGTACAGTTAGTTTGTCACTTGCTGACAATCTTAACGGAAATATATTATGAAAAGGAGAAGAATAATTGAAATATCAAAAGCTTTATTTCAGTATGCTGAAAACATTTCTCAAAAGTGATATCAAGCTGAATATACTTATTTTTCTTATCTCTGTTTCGACTGTCTTTACATTTATTTCTTTGTTCTGTGCATTGAACAGCGGTAATGCGGCATATCACAATATGATGGATCGTTCAGGCTACTGCTTTGACGGTATTATGCCCGAAGATTCACCCGAATTTTTCAGAGAAAACCTGCCCGAAGTCTACACCGCCTATGCCGACAATGCAGTTGTCAGCTATCGCTCAACCGAAAACTACATCTGTACGGAATCAGCTAAAGTTGCTTTTAACAAGAGCATGAAAGAACTGTACCGTTTCATACAATCCGACTATAACATAACCGACGGCAGATTTTTCACGGAAGATGAGTTGAAGGGTGACAGCAAGGTTATTATTGCCGAAAACGACTGCGGTATAAATGTCGGTGACAGGCTTATCATTCCCGATGATAAAGGCGACATCGTACTTAATGTAATAGGTCTTTCCGATGATTTTATTGTTCCGTACACTTTTTTCTTATATCACAACAACAGCGGAATTTATGTAAAGGATGAAGACTTTGAAAATGAGATGAAGAATACCGCTCCGACAAAATACAACGGCGCACGCTTTTTCTTTACTTCCGATCTGTCTGACGATGAACTGCAGGCACTTGAGCAATTTCTCGGCAAGGTGGTTTATATTCAGCCGCCGAACAGAGAGGATACCGAATCTGTTATCATAATCTACACTATCATCACGGGAGGAATCGTGGTAACAGGTATATTCACCGCTCTGCTCCTGCTGACGCTTATGCTTCACCTGACGGATAATTGCAGCGAACAGATAAATGTGCTGAAGGTCACAGGCTGCAAGTCAATGCCGATAACACTGCTTTTATCTGCAGTCAATCTTACATACACAGCGGTTTCATTCATCTGCGCTATTGCTTTGAGTCCGATTTTTACCGCACTTATGGTAAAGCTCAGAATGGAATATGTACCTACCGCTTTTGACTATCTGCTGTCATTTATAATATACAGCATTATAATCATAATATCGTTACTGCCCGGCTTTAAACGCATATCCTCAGCCACATACACAAACGGAGGTGCAATATGAAGCTGTTATCTCTTGCATTATCCTTGCTTCGATCAAAAAAACGCAGTTTTATCCTTATGATGATATGTATCATTTTTTCAACTCTGCTGTTCAATTTTGCAATCACTGTATCTTCGGATTATCTCGCCGAAAAAGCATACATAACAAGTAACCGCTATGATAAGAAGATACTGCACGGTACACTCTCGTCAAAAGCGCCTATAACCGATGAAAAGATAGTCTCGCAGTTTGCAAAGTACGGCATAAACTGCCGTGTCGAGCGTTACTATGAAACCGCATTGAATCTTTTCTCTGTAAACAGCCGAATAACCGACAGCGAGATAAACAATATGGACGATGACACTTTCTATCGGTTTCATAATGATATAAACGGAACTCTGCTCGGATATTCGGCCGAATACAGCGAATATCTCGATATAGGACTTTCGGGAGAACGACCGGACAAGTCAAAGGACTACGGCGGCAAGATTCCGGTAATCGCAAGCTATACATCGAGGTACAATATCGGTGACACAATAAAATACAAGTGTGGGAAAGGGATTACCGAGCTTCTTGTTGTCGGCAGATACACCGATAACTATCTCAGCAGTGTGATACTTTATAATCATGACACCGAAAGCTTGGGCACGACTTTCTACACCGATGCGGATATTCTCTACAATTCCGAACTTGCCACCGCTCCCGAAAATCAAGAGGACTATTCCGGAAAAAGCGTGGATAAGCGTTACTATCAATATGTGATAATTCTGAAAAACGGCAACGCTTCACTCGGCGAAATTGCGGCTCGTATAATTGACGGACTGGACGCAAACAGTGATGATTCAAAAGGCGATCTGTACATGAATATACGCTATGATGTGGCAAATCTCGATTTGCTGTACCGTGACAATATGCTGCTGATACAATTAATGCCTGTATTCATAATGATAGCCGTAGTCGGCACTCTCGGAGTGATTGCCAATATTCTGCTGAATGCCGAAAAACGCACAAAAGCAATGGCGGTATTCCGTCTGTGCGGCGGTAAAATCCGCTCTGTGATAATACTTGAGCTTGTCTGCGACACGGCTGTAACGGTTATTTCTGTGCTTGCCGCTACTCTTATCCTGCTCGCAATAAACCACATCTTTGCTATAGAAATCATCAATGCGCAAAGCGGATTGTTCACTGCAGTATATCTGATTGCAATTTCCGTAATTGTCAGCATTGCAGGCTCTGTAACGCTGGTACGCAGTAATATGCTTGAAACAATAAGGAGATATGAGAACGTATGATGAAACTTGAAAATGTAGATAAATATTATAATATAAACACAAGCAGCGAGGTGCATGCACTGAAAAATATAAATCTTAGCATAGAAAAGGGCGAAATGGTAGCTATAATGGGTGTATCCGGCTCCGGCAAGTCAACGCTTATACATATCCTCGGCTGTCTTGACAAGCAAACAAGCGGTAAATATTATCTCGGTGAATATGAGGTTTCCAAGTACAGCAATAATGACATTGCGGTGATAAGGAACGAGGAGATCGGCTTCGTGCTCCAGAATTTCGGACTTCTCGCCGACAAGACAGTATACGAGAACATTTCATATCCTCTTATCTTCAATCCTGCCGTTAAATACAAGATGATGAAAAGGCTTATCGCCAAAACCGCTGACGCAATGCTGATAGGCGATCTGCTCAAAAAGCCCGTAAAAGAGCTCTCGGGCGGTCAGAAGCAGCGTGTCGCACTTGCCCGTGCACTTGTAAACCGTCCGAACATAATCATAGCGGACGAACCGACAGCGGCACTTGACAAAGCAACGGCAGACGAAATAATGGAGGTTATGAAGTCGCTTAATTCTATCGGGAAAACCATAGTTATAGTAACACATGACCGCATGGTAGCCGAAAAGTGCAGGCGGATAGTTGAGCTTTCGGACGGGAAGATAATCTCGGATAAGACAATTGCGTAAATCATAAATACAATAAAACAGCCTAGCATTTCTGCTTGACTTTTTCGACAGTCTGCATTGAACGTGAACAAAAACTCACGCTCCATTAGTCTGATTTTGGAAAGTTCTCAATTTTATTATGGATTTTCAACTGTCAATAGAATATCACTCGATCATTCTACAAGGCGGTTATTGTACTTTACAATTTATGATGATATAATAAGGACAAAGGAGGGCAGGCATATGAATATTGGCAATGTAATATCAGAAAAAAGGAAAGCACTTGGTCTGACACAGCAGGCTTTAGCCGAAAAGCTGCACGTTTCTTTTCAAGCTATATCCAAATGGGAAAACGGAACTTCATGTCCCGATATTGAACTTCTGCCGCAGATCGCAGCTATTCTGAAAACAACTATTGATTCGCTGTTGGGGTATCCATCGCAATCCGTCACCGATTATGACAAAAGGTACGGCGATGAGGAGTATTATTGGGGCTTAAAGCCTAACAATCTGTGTTATGAGATAATGAGAATTAAGCCGCCTGTTAAGCCGTATAAGGTTATTGATATTGGTTGCGGAGAAGGCAAGGACGCAGTATTTCTTGCAAGAAACGGCTATGATGTTACAGCGTTTGATGCATCTGAACAGGGGCTGTCAAAGGCACGAGAGCTTGCCGATACTTATGATGTAAAGGTTGACTTTTTCAAGGCAGATGTGAGAGATTTCAGGCTTGAAGCTAACTATGACATCATCTTTTCAAGTGGGGTTTTTCATTATATTCCGCTTGAATTACGAGAAAATGTTGTCAATAATCTTAAAGCTCATACGACTACGAATGGTATCAATGTTGTAAATGTTTTTGTAGAGAAGCCATTTATTCCTCTTCCTCCCGATACAGAAAAAGGCGAATTTGTTGTGGATAGCTGGAAATCAGGTGAGTTGTTTATGTATTACCACGATTGGCTGTTTCATAAAAACGAGGAGTGGATCTTTGACTGCGACAGCAGCGGTACTCCTCATAAGCATTGTATGGACGTATTGATTGCGGAAAAGGTTTGATAGCTGAGTTTTTATATGATTATCTCCTATGCGATGTTAATAGGCAATCTTCTCAAAAAGCCCGTAAAAGAGCTATCGGGCGGTCAGAAGCAGCGTGTCGCTCTTGCCCGTGCACTTGTAAACCGTCCGAATATAATCATTGCGGACGAACCGACAGCGGCACTTGACAAAGCAACGGCAGACGAAATAATGGAGGTTATGAAGTCGCTCAATTCTATCGGGAAAACCATAGTTATAGTAACGCATGACAGGACAGTGGCCGAAAAGTGCAGGCGGATAGTTGAGCTTTCGGACGGTGAGATAATCTCGGATAGGACAATTGCGTAAATCATAGATACAACACAACGGACAGCAAGATTTTCCTGCTGTCCATTGCTTTTATATTTATCAATACCTCTTTTATCTAAGCGTCGCTATAAACCTTGCAATTTCCACCGTAAGAATCTTAAGCGTTATTCCGCCAGACATAAAATAAAACCATACCTCACGGGCTGCCTGCGTTTTAGCTATCGGCGTTACGATTATTCCGACAATTACCGCCTCTTTTCTCTGTCGTTTTCACCATATGGGGCGAATATGTACGGTAGAAATTTCTGACGTGTGCTTCAAGCCGTTTCAGGCACTCCTCTTCCCTTTCGGGCTGTCTGTCGCAAATTTCAACCATAAGCACAACAGGCGCAACATACTCAAGTGCCAGCGTATCGGGATCTTCTCCGATTATCGTTCCCGACTTGATAAGCGCTCTGAAAAGTCCTGCGTGATAACGCACCAATCTTTCCAGATACCGTTCGGAATACATCGCCGCAAACTCAGCGTTTCTGAACTGCTCTATTGTCATCATTCGTCTGAATCGGCTGACATACTCATCGTGCAGTGAATATTCTATCAGCTGTCTTACCTTTTTTGCAAGCATTTCCTCGGAAATACCGTCAAACACCTTTTCGTCTGCTTTGCTTTCGGAAACGTGTACGTCAATGCCGTCCGTGAACGTATCATAACGGCGGTACGTTTCCGCAACGATAGCGTCAAATATCTCCTGCTTGCTTTTGAAATGCTTGTACAGTGACGGCGCTTTTATTTCCACTGCCGAAGCTATTCTCTCAACACTTACAGCATCATAACCGCTCTGCGAAAAGAGCCGCAACGCTTCGTTAAGTATGCGTTGTTTTGTGTCTTCCTTTTTGGAGGCTTGTTTCATATATTCACCTCGATATAAAAAGCTAACGATAGTTAGCTATATTGCAAGCTAATAATCGTTAGCTGTCAAGAGGGTAGAAGAATTTTTTGAATCTTTACATCTTCAGCGCATCCACCGGCTTCATCCTTGCCGCTTTATATGCAGGATAGCTCCCCGAAATCATACCTATCACCGCCGACACCGCAACTGCAATAAGCATTATATCCGTCTGCATAACAAAGCTCTCACCGACTGCAAGACCTATGACAAACGCCGCCGCACAGCCTGCCGCAATGCCTACGATACTGCCGATAATACATATCATCGTGCTTTCGGCTAAAAACTCGCCGACTATTCTTATATTCCTTGCTCCGAGCGACTTCTTTATGCCTATCTCACGTTTTCGTTCACCGACGCTTACAAGCATTGCGGTCATCACCGATACGGACGCAACCGCAAGCGAAATTCCTGCCGTGAACGACAATGCCGAGGTTGCGGCAGCCAGTATTCCGTCAAGCTGTTTCTTCTGGCTCTGAAGCTCGCTTATTTTTATACTTCCCTCACCCTTGACATTTGCCATACAGGTTTTTATTCTGTCTATCGCAGTTTCGCCGTCACCGCTCTTGTCAAGAAGAACGGCTATCTTGTCATATTCACTTTTGCCGCTTATATTCTGTGCTGTGGTATAGGGAATGTACACAAAATACGGCACAGCATCGTTCATCATATTCTGTATGGGGCTGAGTCCCGACTCGGCAACACCGATCACCGTAAAATCAGTGTATTTACCGCCGAAATTTACGCTCACCGTCTTCCCGACTATATTCGTCCTTCCGTATGTTTCGAGTGCTATCTCATCATCAATAACACAGATATTTTCGGCTTTTTTAAGATCCGATCTGTCAATAAGTCTGCCGTGTATCGCCTTCATCGAAATAATCTCGTCCGCTTTCTCGTTTACTCCCCACACCATACACGAAACATTGCTTTCGATAAGCTCACACTTGGTGACCTGCGCCATAAGCGGCATCGCACCGTTGACACCGCTCAATCCGCCCAAAGCATCTATATCGCTGTCGCTCAGAGCGACTCCCGCCTCCTGTGCCTCCACAAGTACAGAGTTTACTCCCATATCGTCAAGGCTGTCGTTTATCTTGGCTGTGCCTATCTGCCCTGCCGCCGATATTACCGTCACCGAAAAAATACCTATCGCAACTGCACTCATAGTCAGCGCACTTCTGCTCCTGCTTCTCCATATATCAGCCATAACCGACATCAGTCCCATAACCTACCTCCGCTTTATGTTTCATATCCGACCGTTATATAATTACCGTTTTGTGCCTGTGTATTCCTTTATTCCGTCTTATTTCTGATAATAATCGAGTTTGCCGCTACTCCCTGCGTGCTTTTCACTACTTCCTCCTCAACGCTTACCCCGAAAACCTGCGTCCGTTTTGCAAGCTCCAGCCCTGTTATAACGTCACGTCTTATTGTTCTGCCGTTCTCGATAACGTAGATATATTCGCTTTTTTCATCCTGCATTACCGCACTGTAAGGCAAGGTAACTATATCACGCTTAAGACCTGTCTGTATTTCCGCATATCCGCTGTCACCGCTTTTGAGCTTGTCCGACGGGCTTTCTATGCTTATCATAACATCGGCTACGGTTTCCTCTACGGCACCGAGATATTGCTTTCTCGTACTTTTGCCGATGCTTTTCACCTGTCCTGCAAATTTTCCGTCAACAGACGACAGAGTAAGCAATGCAGTCTGCCCTTTTCTGATTTTCGACAGATTGCGTTCAGGCACAGCAACATTCAGCACAAGTGCGCCTTTGCCTCCTACCCTTGCAATATCCGCTCCGGCATCTATAAGCTCTCCGCTTTTTGCAAGATAGCATACCGTTCCGGATACCAAAGCCGGTATTTCCTCAGGTATCCTGTCGGAAAGCTCCGCCGCCGTCAGCACATCGGATACCGAACCGCTGTATATATTGCTCAGCTTATCACACACCGCCTGCTTATCAACAACGGCTATCGTCTGTCCCTGGTCTACCCTGTCGCCGACATTCACAAGATATTCCTTTATAATAAGCGGTATTTCTTCTTTTATGCTCCTGACCTGTGAATAACCTACCGTACCGCTGCAGGTTACGGACGGGATATATTCTGTTCTTTCGGGGAAGATTACGTCCACACAAGGAACGTTATCCCTTATAACACCGGGGAGCATCATATTGAAATAAAGCCCTGCAATAACCGAAATTGCGATAATCGTAATATGATACGCCTTTCTTTTTTTGTATGTTTTGCGGTAATTCATACTCATTCTCCTTTTCGTTTTTACCTACTTAGTTTATCTGCCGTTACGGAAAATATTACTGAAATGCTGTGAATATTACAGTCGTTGCGGCTAAAAATAGCTTTATAATCTCACAAAAAGAGGGTGGAAAAATGAATATGATAATATGCGGCGAGCCTTGCATACATCAGCATGACGGCTGTTGCGGACTTCACGGCGCAGGCGTAATAACCAACACGACAGCCTCGCCTTGCCGTTATTTCTCACCGAAGGAGGTCGGCTCTTATGAAAGAAAGCAGGAATATCAATCAAGCAAACGGGAATGCTCTGATAAACGCCGCTGACATATCAAGGCACTACACAATGGCTGACGGTACGGTACAGGCACTGGACAACGTCAGCCTTACGGTAAACGTGGGGGAGTTCATAGCAATTACAGGTCCGAGCGGCTCGGGAAAATCCACGCTGATGAATATCCTCGGTCTGCTCGACACCTGCGACAGCGGAACATATATGTTTTCCGGACTTGACACAAAAACGCTTGCCGATAATGAGCTGAGCCGTATAAGAAACGAAAGGATAGGTTTTGTTTTTCAGTCGTTCAATCTTATACCGACGCTGTCGGTGGTTGAAAATGTAGCATTGCCTCTTACTTACAGAGGTATCCCGACAGCGAAACGCCTTGAACGCTCACTTTCTGCACTTGAAGCTGTAGGACTTTCGGGAAGGCTGTCGCACAAGCCGTATGAGCTTTCGGGAGGACAGCAGCAACGTGTCGCTATCGCAAGAGCAATCGCCGCAGACCCTGACCTTATCCTTGCGGACGAGCCGTGCGGAAATCTTGACAGCCGCTCCGGAAAGGAAGTAATGGAATTGCTTCTCTCCCGCCACAAATGCGGTAAAACCGTCATTCTTATCACACACAGCCTTTCTGATGCCAAATATGCCGACAGGATACTGACCGTCTGTGACGGAAAACTGTATAAATAATTTTCGCAAAGTGCTTGCAAATCCGAAGCAGATAGTGTATAATATTATCTGTTAATTTAATATGCAAGCACGCCTCCTTAGTTAAATGGATATAATAAACCCCTCCTAAGGGTTAGTTGTGAGTTCGATTCTCGCAGGGGGTGCCAAATAATTAAAAGCCGCTCGTCGTTCAATATGATGTGCGGCTTTATTCTTTTACAGTTTGTTGCTTCCCCTATTTGATAAGTTAATTTGTTACCCTGTTTATCTCTGACATTAATAAAAAGTACAAGAAAACTATCACAAATGCGTATCAAAATGCTTGACAAAGAAATATATCAGTGATAAAATTAAATAAGATTATTTATTCATTACCGTAATTTCGTTTGCTATATCAACAAAATTTCCATTGTATATCACTATATCTAACATACGTTATATTGAAACGTCCGACAAAATTGCAGATTATATTACAACAGTATTGTACACTTACTGTATCGGACGGCAAGAAATTTACCACAAAAAAGAAATTATTAGGAGATTGTCAGTATGAACATGAAAAAACTTTTTAAACCTCTGACAGCATCGTTTCTTGCTCTTATCATCTCCGGCTGTTCATCAGCTCCTGAAGCTATATCGGGCGGGCTTGTCAGTGCAGACTTTGAGATCTCACAAAGCACCGATATATCAGCATCGCAAAATGACTGTTCCGAAGAAAATTTAACTCGTGAAGAAATATCCGCAAAAGCACGGGAAAAACTCATTTCACTCGGAAACGGAAACGTGTTATGCGACATAAGTAAGGATGTTGAATATAACGGCGGCGTAATGGAATTGCCTTGCAGTATAGAACAGAGTTGTAAATCGGAAGAATCTTTCACAGATGTATCAACAGGATGCCTTATAGCGATAAACGGCGTACTTCAGAAAATATCATACGGCGAGCAAAAAGATCAATATATGTATGTTCAGACCTATGAAAAGAACGATTTCATAAAGGAAAACGAAGATTACACTGCACGCAAAAAAATCACCCTCAGCTTTGAGCCGCAGATAAACGAAAAGGATAAGGACCTGACAAAGTTGCAGCTTACAATTATCACAGTAGACAACCCGCTTTTCAGACTTCAGCCTGAATATCCTTTGGGCTATTTGATACATCGGGCAGCTACAAGCCATGTGCTTAAAATGACGCTTAATTCACCGATAACCAACTACACTAAGGATGAAATTTCAGAGAGCGGTATTACCGAGCTGGATTTAACCGATGAGGTTATAGAAAAACACTCGGAAATGGCTAATATAAAACCAAAAGCCATAACTGAAAATACACGCCCCTTTGCAAATGTCGATTCTGAAAATCGTTCACATTTTAATTTTGATGAAAACGGAAAGCTTGATCTGGGTTTTATCACATCGATAAGTGAAGACGGTGAATTTGACTATGAAATATCTTCACAGGGAAGATACCTTGTTTCTATGTTTGTAAACGGTGCTCCCCACGCTTTTCCGGACGGAAGTATTTATAAAAGCATATATATGAAACCGGGAAAGCTGTATGTGTATGAAGCACAGGATTTTTCAGAAATACTGGGCGAGTGTGACACGATAGTCTTTTTACCTGTCGCCTGCCTGCGTGACGACGGGAAATGCATAATGAGTCATACTGTTCAGTCAGAAGCTATATGGCCAAAGGATAGAGCGTAACCAAAATTACGGATAATCAAGCACCGACAGTTAAGGCAACACACTTTCAACAGAAGAAAGCATACAGTACGTTATAAAGACGCACTGTATGCTTAGTCTATCGAAAAACCTCTATCATTATCAAAAATGGGGTTTGGGGCGAAGCCCCAAGCGGGGTGAGGGCGGCAGCCCCAGTAACCCCCCTTTCCCTGGGAAAGGGGGCAGGGGGATAGGGACAGTAAGTTAGAAGTTTGTTTCAAAAACAGACTTTTTCTACAAGCTAAGCATACAGCACATTATAAAGATGCACTGTATGCTTTAAATTTAACAAACGAGGGAAAATAATGGAACTTAAATTAGAAGGTATCACAAAATCATACACAAAGGGTAAAAAACGCAAAAACGCACTTGAAGACTTTACTCTTACTCTTACCGAGGGAGTATACGGACTTCTCGGACCCAACGGTGCGGGAAAATCAACGCTGATAAATATTATCACGGGGATAATCGGCAGGGACAGCGGCAATATATCCTTTACCGACGGTAATGACAACAGCTTTTTGTCGCATCTCGGCTTTATGCCGCAAGGTATGGACTTTTATCGCAACTTTACCGCAAAGGACTACATAAAGTACATAATGGCACTGAAAAAATATTCTCCCGATAATGCAGACGAGTACGCTTTGACAACGCTCGGCAAAGTAAATCTCCGTGCGGATGCCGACAAGAAAATCGGCGCTTTTTCAGGCGGAATGAAGCAAAGACTCGGCATAGCACAGGCTATAGTCGGAGAACCGAAGGTGCTTATATTTGACGAGCCTACCGCCGGACTTGACGCAAAGGAGCGTATACGCTTCAGAAATGTTATTAGCTCTCTTGCCGCAGACAAAATAGTAATACTTGCAACTCATATCGTGACCGATATTGCGTATGTAGCAAAAACTGTCGTGCTTATGAACGACGGCAGGATAATAAAAACAGGAACGCAGGAGGAGCTTTGCTCCGATATTTCAGACAAGGTATGGGAGATAACCGCACAGAGTGACAAAGTAATGGACTATATGAACCGTATGCGTGTATCAAACGCAGTGTCTGACGGCAATAAGTATACCCTGAGAATAGTATCCGATGAATATCCCGAAAACGACGCTGTTTCAGTGCCGCCTACACTTGAGGACGTATGTATATATTATTTCGGAGATATGTGATATGAAACTGTTTAAATATGAACTGAAAAAGAATATACTGCGGCTTCCCGTTCTGCTGTTGTTTGCGGCTCTTATACTTGTAAGCCTGTACAAGCACAATGAAACCGTTCAATTATACGGCACACAGGATTATCTTGCCGACGGTCTTATGCACAACATTTATCAGGCGTACAAAGGTGAGATCACCGATGAAAAAATACAGCGGATAGCCGCATACAGAAATGAAATGTCGGCTATTGTAAGTTCATCGGATTTCGACTATCCGACTACGCCCGATGACAGATATTATACCGGCTTTGCATTCGGAGATAACGGGTCATCGGAAAAAGTTATCGAAGAAATGAAATATGCGATAGAATACATAAACAATATCATTGTGCTTAGAGAGAAAACACAGACCGCAATTGCGTTTTACGAGGGTAAAAACGACTACAAGGTGAGAGAGGCTCAGCAGATTGAACGCCTGTACGGAAACCGTCATATAGACGTATACGGCAATTACGATACTTACGCCCTTTACTTCGACTATGAGTTCTCTACCTTTATTTCGATGATAATGGTGCTGTTTGTATTTGCTCCCTCGTTTTCAAAACAAAAGGCTATCAGCGATGACAAGATAATATGCGCCTGCGGAAAGGTCAAAAGCGTATTTTTTGCAAAGCATTTGTGTATGTACGCATTTTGTGCCGCCATTACGGTGATAATGACATTTACGGATATTTTATCCTTTGGCTGTCGGTACGGCATTGAATTTTTGGAGCAGCCGATATATGCAATACACAGCTTTACTTATGCGCCGCTTGACATAAGCATATTTACCGCAATACTTATTACGGCGTTTATGAGATTTCTGCTTACTGTGCTTATCGGTGAAATTGTACTGCTCATATCCTCTACCCAGAAAAACATCGGCATTTCCTATGCCCTGAGCTTTTGTGCAATAGGTGCGCTTATCTATCTGCACGGCTGGGTACCATCACAATTCTCTCCTTTTTCTATGATATGTATGAGTAACTTTTTCACCGATGCGGAATTTGTTAATGTGCTGGGCTTCCCTGTGCTTAACATAATTTTCCTGCCGATACTTACAATACTTCTTTGCGTTACAGTAAATCTTATTTGCTTTGCTGTCGCCTGTCCGCAACGTGCGATACAGCTTACCGGAAAAGCGAGGAGTAATGCTATATGAAAATATTTGTATATGAGATGAAAAAGATACTGATAAAACAGTACGCAATAATAATTCTGGCAGCTGTAGTAATAGTAAGACTGCTATCTTCTCTGCCGCTTGCAAAGCAGACATACGGATTTGACTCCGCCACAGAGCGAGAGGAATATTTTGAGATAATCTCTCCGTTTATAGGAGCAGTGACCGAAGAAAAAACTGACCGTGCAGACGAGCTTGAAAATCAGCTGAAAACGGCAAGTCAACAATACGATAAGCTGATTGATCAGCGTCTGGAACACAAAATATCGGATATTGAATATTACGAGCAGATGAAACTGTACGAACCGACGCTCAATATCAAAAAACAGATTGAAAAAACTGTCGAACAGGTACGGCAGGCGCAAGAACGCCAATGCGATATTCTGCCTGTAAGCTATATCCCCATAATATGTGATGCGTCGGCCGATTACCTTTTTGTGCTTGCAATCTGTCTTATATGCAGTCTGAGTGTAATCACAGAGTATACAAGCAAGACAAGATATATCCTGTGTACTACTCCGGCAGGACAGTCACGCAGTATGGCGGCAAAAACGGCAGTTCTGCTCTTATCGGTCGCAATTGCATCGGTTTTACTCTCGGCGGTTGAGGGATACTGCCTTTCAAAACAGCTTCCCTTTGAATACTGGGCATATTCCGCAAGAGGTATAGTGATAATGACGAACTGCACGGCAGAGCTTTCTATAGGCGGCCTGTTTATTCAGACCCAGCTTATTAAACTGGTGGGAAGCATTTTTACCGCCTCGGTTGCTATTCTTATTTCCGAGCTTTTTAAAAGCTATGCCGCAAGCGTATTTTCGCTTGTAACCGTGCAGATAGTTGTCGACTATGTCGGCAATCGCTCAAATCTCAGCTATCTTCTGCCGACAGGGGCTATGCGTGGCTACGGTTATTTTTACGGCGATGTCACACCGACCGCCGAAAACAATTATATGCAGTTTTCGGGAGTGCCTCTTTGGTATACTGCAGTGCTTATGTGCGGTTTGCTGATTTTTTCGGCGGCAGCTTGCACAGGAACGATTCTTTCCTGCAATAACCGGCTGAAAAGAAAAATGAAAAAGATACGCAAGGCGGCACTTTTGTCAACTATGTGCATTGTCACTTCACTGCTTCTGTCCTCGTGCAGTGTTGCAAATAACCGCTACGACCCCGAAGATACAATGAAGCTTGTAGGCGGCTCATATACCTTGATCGGCGAATATAATATTCCCTTTACAAATGAACTGAAAACAAGCAAATATGAAATCGTTCTTGATACCAATCAGTCTTCCGGTGGATTTTCAATATCGCTGATTGACCTTGCAAGCAATGAAAAGCTCGATATTCCGCAGAGCTATTTTTCGGACGAAACTTTCATTCATTGCTTTATAACCGAGCATTACATTTTAGTCGAGTATATTGCCAAAGACGGAACCGAAGCAATGCGGTACTATGACCTGAATGACTTTTCAACACAAACAATCGCTCAGAACACCCGAGGAGTAGAAAAAAATCTGTTCGGACTTACCTTTAAGGACAGCGAAAGCATATTTACGACAAGCTCCTTAATTTTCACCGATGACAGAGATTTTTTCTTTGTTACAGACAGCGGTTTGTATAAGGTAGGCGTAAATAAAAATGCGTCACTGATAATAGACGAGCCTGTAACCGAAGGCTTGATTTACGATGCTCACAGCATCTATTTTATCAGCGAAAAGGACAGCATCAAGCGTTACGACCTTTCAACAGGCATTCTCAGCGAAATTGTAAGCGGTGAAAAAATAATCCCACGTTCGCTGTGGGGAGATTACGATTATATTTATTACACAAGCGAGAACGGCGAACAAAAGTTAGCAAAATAGCACTGCAATCATCGCAATAAACCCGCCGATTATCCGAGTTTGTAAATTTAAATTCAGCTATAATAGCTTCGACAAAACCCCGATTTGCTTTTTAATCGGGGTTTTGCCATAGTCTGCACTCTGATAAAACATACCTTTGCAAAACCTCTCAAAATGTGTTATAATAATATCCGAACATTCATCAAATCAAAAGGAGTTTCTTATGTACAGATACGAATTGCATATGCACACCAAAGAAGGCAGTGCCTGCGCTGTAAGCTTGGTAGAAGATATGATAAAGCAGTACGTTAAAATCGGTTTTTCGGGTGCTGTTGTAACAAACCATTTTATAAGAGGCAACACCTGTATTTCACGTTCTCTGCCGTGGGAACAGCTTATAGAGCAATACAGCAAGGCATACACGAACGGCAGAAAAATCGCCGAAGAACTTGATTTTGACCTGTTTTTCGGCATTGAAGAAGGCTACGGTAACGGCAAGGAATTTTTAGCATACGGCTTTGAACCGGAATTTCTTTTATCACGTCCGTTTCTGAGAAATGCCGATCTGAATATATGGGCGCAAGAAATCCACTCAGTCGGCGGATTTATAGCTTACGCTCATCCTTTCCGTGACAGAGATTACATAACAAATCCCGATGAAGTACCGGATATTTCGATAGTTGACGGAATTGAGGGCTACAACAGAGGAAACCGTGATATTGAAAACGAAAAAGCAATCCGTGTTTTCGGCAATGCAGATACGATTATCACCGCAGGAAGCGATCTGCACAGCACCGACTTTGACAGTGCCTACGGAATTGAAACACAGCACAGGATAAGGAGTAACGAAGAGCTGGTGAAAACGTTGCTTGAGAGGAATTTTAAGGTTTATCTTGGGGGATGAAAAACGATATTTAACTAACGTAATCTGAATGTTTGCCGTCAGAAATTTTCTCTGTGATACATTTTTATGTTTTTTTAAAACAGTGAGACTTATTTGATGTTTTCAAACGGTTATAGTCATAGCAAAGAGCTGACATGAATGCTTCGGCATTTTCATTGAAAGCATGAAAGGACGGTACATAATGGGTGCAGAATACCAAAACACAGAATATGAAAGCAAGCTGAAAGAAATCAGCTTTTACAAACTTCATCCTGAATATATTGCTTTTGTCGGAGATAAGTTTGAAAAATACAGGATACTGCAAGTCGGTGAGAGCCACTTTATTCCACAATTAAAAGAAGAGCAGGACATTTTCCCGATTGACTATTTTGAAAAATGGTTATCAGACTCTTGCGAAGATATGAAATCTTTCAAAAACAATAATTCGGACGGCTGTAATTGGAGCTACTGGATAATTACTCAGAAAGTCATTGTAGATTATCTGAGCGGATATCGGACAAGATCTCATGGGATTTTCACCGAGCTTGTCAAAGTGTTTTCAAATATTTATGAAAAACGTGATATAGGCAAAATCAATACTGAACAATCGCAAAACTACAGGCATTTTGCTTTCATGAACTTTTTTCAGATGCCGTCGTTATATAAAGGTGAAAAATTCTGGAACTCGTTGAAATACAGTGCTTCAAAAAACGCAGACCGATTGAATCTTAAAAATAAAAAAGAAATAACAAGTTATGCGAATAAAGTCTGGGATAAAATCGTCAAAGAATCTACAGCGGTTTTTGACGAAACTGTTGATATCCTCAACCCTGAAATAATAATATTTACCTCAAAATCCGCATGGGATGCTTACAAAGGAAAATATAAAAATGCGCCCAATATCATCAATACCGTTCATCCCGGGTGTCCATGGTGGCACAAACCGGGCGGTAAAGAAAAACTGATTGAAAAGTGGACTGCAATCTGTAACGAATAATCATAAACAAGTCGTAGAAATACGGCTCGTTTTTGTTTTCTGCCTTGCTTTTGTATGTAAATTTATCTGCAATGTAACAGTGTAACTATTCCGGATCCGATTACAAGTATCAGTGAATAAACATTCGGAAAATGCACAAACATTACAGGTATAACCAACTCTCCGTTTTCGCCACATATTTCCTCAGCCGTCAACTTCTTCTACTTGACATTACAATAAATTCTTGCTACAATATCTTTTATACAATATAACCTGAGGTGAAAAATGAAAAAATTCTTGATACCGCTGTTATGCAGTGCAATACTGCTTTTATGCGGCGGCTGCAACCTAAGCGACAAAGTGAGAATCGGCACGGCGGCTGAGGGCGGAAATTACTACATTTTCGGCAGTGAACTGAATGCTATAGATTCGCTCGAAAGCTACAATATCAATATCAAAAGAACGGCAGGCTCTGCCGCAAATATGCGTCTGCTTTCAGAAAACTATCTTCAGATGGCAGTGGTTCAGACCGACATAATAGACGATGCGTGGAACGGCAGAAACGGCTTTAAAGAAGAATACCATGATTTCGGCGCAGTAGCAGGACTGTTCACCGAAAGCTGTCAGATTGCTGTACGCAGTGACAGCGATATAAAAAGCGTTTCGGATCTTAAAGGAAAGACTGTAAGCATCGGTGAAGAAGAATCCGGTACTGCGCATAACGCAAGGCAGATTCTGATTTCATACGGCATTGCCGAGGATATGATAAAGACGGTAAACCTTGATTACAAGGATGCCGCAAGTCAGCTTGAAAACGGCACTATAGACGCATTTTTCTGCACTATCGGTGCACCTAATCCCACTGTAAAATCACTCTGCGACAAGGGCGCTACTCGTCTTGTTTCGCTTGACAGCGACAAGATAGACGACCTTGTAAGTTCCTACGGCTACTACTCTGCCTGCACGATACCCGCAGGCACTTACAACGGTCAGACCGAAGACGTCAAGACTATAGGCGTTACCGCTGTACTGCTTGCAGGAAATTCTTGCCCTAAGGACACAGTGAAAGCGATAACTAAGGCGATTTTCGACAACTCGGAAACTATACAAAATGCACTTCCCGTAAATATCGTAACCGACAGAAAATCAGCTGTCAACGGCATCAATATCCCGTTTCATCCGGGTGCCGCCGAGTATTACGGCGAAAACGGAATAAACGTAGAAACGGAGTAACAAGATGAGCATAGCACTTGATATGTATCAGACAGTAGCAATAGCTGTGCTTGTCCTGATGCTCGGCGCATTTCTGCGCAAAAAGATACATTTCCTTGAAAAGTTCTGCATTCCCGCTCCCGTTATTGGCGGTCTGATGTTTGCAATACTCACCTGCATCCTGCACGGCACGGGTCTTGCAGACGTCAGCTTTGATGATACACTGAAAGAAGTCTGTATGGTACTGTTCTTCACATCTGTAGGCTTCCAGGCAAACCTTAAAGTCCTCAAAAGCGGCGGAAAGTCAATGATAGTATTTCTGATACTGGTCATACTGCTGATAATCGGACAGAACTTCACCGCACTCGGACTTTCAAATCTGCTCGGACTCGATCCGCTTATAGGTATGTGTACCGGTTCTATACCAATGGTCGGCGGTCACGGTACGGCAGGTGCGTTCGGTCCTGTTCTTGAAGATCTCGGAGTATCGGGAGCTACCACCCTATGTACTGCGGCGGCTACATTCGGACTTGTCGCAGGAAGCCTTATCGGAGGACCTATCGGCAGACGGCTTATAGTAAAACACGACCTTCTAAAGACGGTCGTACCCGAAGATGACAGCCTGCTTGTCGAAGAGGGCAAGAAGCACGAACGTCACTTCTCTATGTACGCTCCGGCCGTATATCAGCTTGTACTCGCTGTCGGCGCAGGCACGGTAATCTCCTACCTGCTGACTATGACGGGAATGACGTTCCCGATATACATCGGTGCAATGATTGTTGCCGCTCTTATGCGTAATATCGGCGAATACACGGGCAAAATCACTATTCATATGGGCGAAATAAACGACCTCGGCGGTATATGCCTGTCGTTATTTCTCGGAATAGCGATGATAACACTGAAGCTCTGGCAACTCGCCGACCTTGCATTACCGCTGATAATCATGCTCGGCGGACAGGTACTGCTGATGTTCCTGTATTCCTATTTTGTTGTATACAGAATTATGGGCAGAGATTATGACTCGGCAGTGCTGACAGCCGGTATGTGCGGCTTCGGTATGGGTGCAACACCAAATGCAATGGCCAATATGCAGGCTATATGTCAGAGGTATGCACCGTCTGTAAAGGCGTATCTCCTTGTTCCGCTTATAGGCAGTCTGTTTGCGGATTTTCTCAACAGTATCACCATCACATTCTTTATAAATATGCTGTAAACCTACAGCGGTTTACTTTTGGAGGGATTTATATGTTCGGTAAAGATAAAGACAAGCAGAAAAAGAAAAAAGAAAAAATGAATGGTAAAGCAGGACATTCGGAGGAAAACTACAATGTTCTTTATGACAATCTCGCTTTTCCCGAAGTATACGCAAAAGAGCAAAAACAAAGCGATACCGAGAAAACAGACGAAGAGCCGGTAAATTACGACAATGTGGCTATTCCTGAAATCAATGTAAAGAAAGATAAGAATTAATTCCGACCGCTCTTAATGAGCGGTTTCAGCTTGTAGAAAAAGTCTGTTTTTATAAAAATAGAGCAAATTCTCTATCCCTATAAGAACGCTTTGTGGGCTTTGCGTCCTGCAAAGCCTTTGGG
>OHQQ01000126.1_pt1 | contig 64844 bp, 58 predicted proteins | sample 1578211 | NCBI WGS metagenome assembly OHQQ01 (sample SAMEA3879539, study PRJEB24766) | human gut metagenome | biome: human-associated habitat; feature: feces | place: USA | collected 1985/1987
ACGCAAGCAAGCGTGCGGCAAAGGCGATAGCCGTTAATTGTGCGGTGTTGCCTTAAAGTGCCGCATTTACGCATCGGTTTTCAGAACCTCTCTGTAATCCCACAGATATTTGATTCCCGAAACCGTTGTAAGTATGCAGGATATGTACATAAGTATATCGCTGATAATCTGTACAGGGAAGGCTTCCGCAGTGATTGCGCCGAAGCCGACAAGAATATGCATTATTATGATAACGCATATCGCAACCATTGTAGATGCTGTTTTCAGCTTGCCCCATATACTTGCCGCAATAACCGTCTTTTTCTCGCTTCCTGCGGCGATAAGCCGTATTCCCGATACCACGAATTCACGGGCGACTATTATAGCCGTTACCCAAGCGCTTGCCCAGCCAAGCTCAACAAAGCAGATCAGCGCCGTAACGACAAGCACCTTGTCGGCAAGCGGATCTAAAAACTTGCCGAAGTTTGTCACCATATTGTATTTTCTTGCAATTTTACCGTCTGCCGTGTCGGTTATGCTGGCAACAGCAAAGATTACAGCCGCCCACAGATAGCTGTAGGGAACAATATCGCCTGCGAGCATAAAGAACGCAAAGAACGGAACAAGTATCACCCGAAGCAGTGTGAGCTTATTAGCTATATTCATACCTCTGTCCTTTCAGCTTTATACCCGCTCACCGAGCAGATTGTTTTCCAGAACATCGGTGATCTTAACATTTACAAAGTCGCCTATCGTAAGCGAGCTTTTATCTTTTGCCGATGTGAAGTATATCATTCCGTCAATTTCGGGAGCAAAGTGCATACTTCTGCCGAAATACATATCGGAGTAGCGGTCAAAGCCCTCACAGACTACCTCGTAGGTGTTGCCTACCATACCTGCGTAATATTCACCCATGCGTATTTCCTGCTCGCTCGTGATTATATCCGCTCTGCGCTGTCTTTCGCCCTCGTCTACCTGGTCGGGCATTTCGGCGGCGGGAGTATCTTCTTCCGCAGAATAGGCAAAGCAGCCAAGACGCTCAAACTTTATATCGTTTACAAATTCGGCAAGTTCGCTGAACTGCTCCTCCGTTTCACCGGGGAAGCCCGTGATAAGCGTTGTTCTCAGCACCACACCGGGAATTTCACGGCGAAGCTTCGCAAACAGTTCACGCAGGCTCTGCTCGTCGCCGCCACGGTACATATTGCGGAGAATTTCCTTGTTGCAGTGCTGTATCGGAATATCAATATAATTCAGCACCTTATCCTCTGTCTTTATTGTTTCGATAAGCTCGTCCGTCATTCTTTCGGGATAGCAGTAAAGAAGTCTTATCCACTTTATGCCGTCTATCTTACACAGCTGCTTAAGCAAATCCGGCAGAGCGTATTTCTTATAAAGGTCAATGCCGTATGCCGTAACGTCCTGTGCTACTATAACAAGTTCCTTTACGCCGTTTTCGGCAAATTTCTTTGCTTCCTCTATTATGTTCTCCATCTTTCTGGAACGCATTTTACCTCTTATAAGCGGTATTGCGCAGTAAGAACATTTGTTTGAACAGCCGTCCGCAATTCTCAGATACGCATAGTGGGGCAGAGTAGACTGCAGCTTGTCGCCCTCCATATTGTGACACAGCTTGTCGCCGAAGGTAACGACTCTCCTGTCCAGCATTACCGAGTTTATGATTTCAACTATATCATCGTTCTTTGCAATACCTACCACTGCGTCTATTTCGGGGAATTCTTCGTCCATCTGCTTCTGATAACGCTCGGCAAGACAGCCAGTTACGATTATCTTCTTGTTGATACCGTCATTTTTGCGGCTTATTGCCTCCATTATCTCCTCGATGGCTTCTTCCTTTGCGCTTTGTATAAAACCGCAGGTGTTGATAATAACAACATCCGCAAGACCTGCTTCGTTTACTATCTTGAAGCCTGCTTTCGCTATCTTTGCAAGCATAAGCTCAGCGTCGCACTGGTTTTTCGGACATCCGAGAGATACCATTCCGACCTTTATCGTTTCTGCCATTATTTTTCCTTACCTTTCCGTTTTCCTTATATTGCGAATATTACGGTCTATTCGTCATATTCCTCATTTTCGTCATATTCGTCATAATCCCCGTCTTTTATGCGGGATAATGCGAGCTTTATATCATCATACGCAAAGCCTCTGCGAGCAAGCGCCGCAGTAACACGCTGTACGCTTTTATAGTCTGAAAAATCCAGCTTGCTTGCGTATTTTTTATCTACAAGATGTATTATCTCGTCGATAAAATCCTCCGTGTCGTATTCTTCTTCCTGTTGCGATATAAGGCTGTCGGGTAAGCCCTTTCTCCGCAGTTCAAAGCGGATTTTGGACTTACCCCAACCCTTGTTTATATATGCCCTGTATAGCTTTTCCGTATACTTTTCCTCATTTATGAGGTCATGCTCGCACATAAGCCCGACTACCATCTCGCACAGATCGGGAGGATAGTTTTTTATCAGCTTGTCATAAAGCTCTTTTTTGGAGTGGTCACGCTGAGCGAGTATGTACAGCGCTCTGCGTTTTGCCCTTATTCTTTCGTCATCCGTATATGACATCAGCCGAGATCCTCAGGCGAAAACTCCTCGAAGTCGCTGTCTGCCTCCACAACAACGCTCTTCTTTGCCGCACCCTTTTTCTTTGGAGCGGGAGCAGGTGCGGGAGCGTCTGCTTTTGCGGCCTCATCGCCGATTTCCATAAGCTCGTTTTCTGCCGCCGATTCTGAAGTGTCGGCATCGTCCGTGCCTTCTCCGTCCTCGCTTGCCGACATATCAAGCTTTGACATATTTTCTTTTATCTTGCCTTCGATTTCAAGGCGCAGATCGTCATTTTCCTTAAGGAACTTCTTGGTCTTTTCCTTGCCCTGTCCGAGTCTCTCTCCGTTATAGCTGTACCATGCGCCGCTTTTCTTTATAAATCCAAGCTCCTCGCCCATGGTTATGATCTCGCCGAGCCTTGATATGCCCTCGCCGAATATCATATCGAACTGTGTTTCCTTGAACGGAGGTGCAACCTTGTTCTTTACGACCTTGCATTTAGTAGTATAACCTATAATCTCGCCACCGTCAACTATCTTTTCGCCCTTGCGGACCTCTATACGCACACTCGCATAGAACTTGAGCGCACGGCCGCCCGGAGTAGTTTCGGGATTTCCGTACATAACGCCTATCTTTTCACGCACCTGGTTTATGAAGATAGCGACAGTATTCGACTTTGATATAACGCTTGTCAGCTTTCTCATAGCCGCCGACATAAGTCTTGCCTGAACGCCCACAAAGCTGTCGCCTATCTCGCCGTCGATTTCTGCCTTTGTGACCATAGCGGCAACCGAGTCAAGTACGACAATATCAATAGCACCCGAGCGTGCAAGCGTTTCCATAATTTCAAGCGCCTGCTCGCCTGTGTCGGGCTGAGATACGATAAGGTGGTCAATATCAACGCCGAGCGACTTTGCATAAACGGGGTCGAGTGCGTGTTCAACATCTATGAATGCCGCCATACCGCCGAGCTTCTGCGTTTCTGCGATAGCGTGGAGCGTAACCGTTGTCTTACCGCCCGACTCCGGACCGTATATCTCAATAATTCTGCCCTTCGGCAGACCGCCTATACCGAGTGCATAGTCAAGACCTATAGAGCCTGTCGGCACGCTTTCAACATCCAGCTTTTTATTTCCCTCTCCGCCGAGGAACATTACAGCACCCTGACCGTAGTTCTTGATTATCTGCTCCATAGCGGTATCAAGAGCCTTTTTCTTCTCCTCCGGAGTGGTAGGATGATTTACGGTAGGTGTCGCCTTTTTTGTGTTTGCCTTTGCCATATTATTTTACCCGTCCTTTCTGTGTTCGGTTTTATCCTGTGACTATATTCTATCATCAAACGTGTACAATAAAACGTACAATAATTACTTTTCATCGCTTTATAGAGCGGACTATTCTGTCGTGACCGCTGTAATCCCTGATAATTTCCGGAACGAATCCCGCACCTTCGAATATCCTGCTTACAGCCTGTCCCTGTTCTTCTCCGATTTCAACCGCAAAAAGTCCTCCGCTTCTGAGCTTTCCTGCCCACATCGGTATCAGCCTGCGATAAAAATCCAGACCGTCCTCACCGCCGAAAAGCGCAAGCTCAGGCTCGAACGTTACTTCCTTTTGCAGAGTTTTCATATCCGCAGAGGAGATATACGGCGGATTTGACAGCACAGCGTAAAGCGAATCATCTTCGAACCGTCCGAGTATATCTTTATCGAAAATATCTCCGTTTATCGCAGTGACCGACCTTTCAGCTTTGTTCTGCTCTATATTTTTCAGAAAATATCCGTATGCCTTGTCGGAGATTTCGATCCCCGCAGTTTTTACATTCGCCTCAAGCGCAACAGTGACAGCGATACATCCGCTCCCCGAGCATAAGTCCACCGCCGTACCGCCCGTGTTTTTAAGATGTCTGATTGCTATATCGCACAGAAGCTCCGTTTCGGGACGGGGGATAAGCACTCCCTCCCCGACAAAATATTTTCTGCCGTAAAATTCCCAGTTTCCTAAAATATATTGCAGCGGCTCGCCCGTTTTACGTCTTTTCGCCTTATCCTCACATTCGGCAAGCTGTGCCTCGGATATTTCCTCAAACGGCATTTTACCGCCGCTGATTTCGCTTACTATCTGCCTTGCCTCAAAATACGCATCGTCGGTAACGCTTTCAAGCATATCGCTTATAAGCCGTACCGCCTGCCTTATTACCACTTTGCGTCCTCCGCATTTTCGGGTAGAACAGGCTTCATTGACGCAATAGCCACCTCTATCATCTCATCGGCAGGCTCCTTTGTGGTAAGACGCTGTATAGCAAGTCCCGGAGCGGAAATTATCTTTGTTATCACATTGTCATACTTTCCTGCGATACGGATAAGTTCGTATGAGATACCTACGACTATCGGCAGGAAAATTATCTTACAGCATACTCTCAGCATATCGCCGATAAGCTTTGATACGCCGAACGCTTCAATGAACATCTCGCTGTTTATCGGGAGCAGGGTATATACCAGTATGCTTATCGCAAGCGTCAGGAATATAAAGCTTGTACCGCATCTGGGGTGGAAACGCTTGTACTTTCTGACGTTCTCCACAGTCAGTTCCTCGCCGTGTTCATAGCAGAATATCGTCTTATGCTCCGCACCGTGATACTGATACAGCCTTTTCATCGTTTTCATAAGAGAGGTCAGCCACAGATAGCCGACAAAAAGCGCTATCTTTATGATACCCTCCGTCAGTGAGCGGAATGCGGATATATCCGTATCGCCGAACAGCGTCTGTATCCCTGTGAATATAAGCGTAGGCAGTATCGCAAACAGTGCGATTGCAAGCCCTACGCCGAGAATACCCGATATGACCGCAACCGCCGTTGTCAGAGCGGCACTATCGCCGTCTTTCTTTTCGCCCTTTTTATTTTCCGGCTTTTCTTCGCTTACGTTATCTGCCGGTTTGTCCTGCTCTTTTTCTTTTTTCTTCTTGTCCTTTTCGTCCTCTTCATCGAACATTCCGCTGACTTCGCCCGACTTGTTAAGATACTTGTAACCGTCCCCCAGCTGTGAAACGAAATTTATACAGCCTCTGATAAACGGCGCTTTGTTATACCACTTCGGAGTTTTCCTGTCCCACACCTCCGTGTATATCTCCCTGTCGGGCTGACGTACAGCCATACAGCCTTTTTTCGGTCCCAGCATCATAACGCCCTCTATGAGCGCCTGACCGCCGACCTTCGTTTTTATAACTTCTTTTTTCTGTTCACTCATGTTAAGCCTTAAGCCTTTCTTATTGTTCGTCCTTTTTCACTACAGGCAGTGTGATGACCACTCTTGTGTACCGTCCAAGCTCACTTTCTATATTCAGCGTTCCGTCATGTGCGGCTACTATTTCATCAGCGACCGCAAGCCCTATTCCCGAGCCTCTGACGGTGCTGTTCGCCTTGTAGAACTTCGCTTTGACCTTTGTTAAGTCGGACGACGCAATGCCGCATCCGTCATCCTCGACCGTAATTATTACAGCCTTGTCCGTTACCGCCGTCGCAACGATTATATGACCGTCTGCGGCGGAGTATTTTATAGCGTTGTCTATTATATTTATAAACACCTGCCTTATACGGTTTCTGTCGCCGAATATAGTGACTATCTCCTGCGGCTCGTCATAAAGCAGTGTCTTGTTTTCCTGTCTTGCCTTTTCGGAATATATTATAACAGCGTCGGTAAGCTCCGCAAACACGTCCATATTTGCTTTGTTCAGGTTGAATCTTCCGCCCTGTATCCTTGAGAAGTCAAGAAGCTCCTCAACCATGTTTGAAAGCCTTTCCGATTCTTCCGAAATTACCTTCATTCCTTTTTTGGTGACCTCTTTGTCGCCGGGACTTGTGGCAATAGTTTCGCTCCAGCCCTTGATAGCCGTAAGAGGTGTCCTCAGTTCGTGGGATACCGATGAGATAAAGTCGTTTTTTATCTTCTCCGAGTTTTCAAGCTCGTCAGCCATATAGTTGAATACACGGCACAGCTCACCCAGCTCGTCGTCGGTCTTTTCTTCGATATGCACACCGAAGTCGCCCTTTGCAATCTTTCGTGCGTTCACGCTTATCTGTCTTAACGGCATTACTATCGACTTTATGAAATAAAGCCCGAGAACCAGCATCAGTATTATGATCGCTCCGCTTATCGCTATAATGAATATCATTATTATGCCGAGCTGTTTATCGACCTTCGAAAGCGAGGTTATGACCCTCACCGCATTGTAGTTTGTATTGCCCGTTTCGAGCAGGCTCGTGACAGCCATTACCTTTTCGCCGTTGCTCTGATAACCGCTGTATGTGCCTATTCCCCCTTCGTCCTTTACAGCATAGTCATAGTCGGGCATATCATAGGAGTTGCTGGGCACAAAACCGCTTGACGTAATAACGACTTTGCCCTCGGAGTTTATCATCATAAGCTCCATGCGGTCTTTCTTTGTGAAGCTCTCGACCGTGTTTCTCACTTCGTTTGAATAGTTTGTTCCGCTTCCCGTTGAACTGCTGTTGTAGTACCGTGTAAGTACGGTCGATATAACGTTCAGCTCACTGCGGAGCGTCTGTTCAACGGTACTGTAGAAATACGACCTGAACATGCAGTACAGGACTATATCAAGCAGTACCAGAACTATAACCACCGCACTGAAGCTCTTCAGAAACCATCGGTTAGCTATCGTCGTGCGTCTTGCCAAAGCCTTTTACCCCCGTTTGTCTACCTGCTGAACTCGCCTGCGGCGGCAAGCTCATCCACACACCACTTATAGCCGTAGCCCCATATAGTAGTTATGTATCTCGGATTTGACGGATCTTCCTCTATCTTCATTCTCAGCCGCCTTATGTTGACATCGACTATTTTATCATCGCCGTAATAGTCATTGCCCCATATATGAGTAAGAATGCTCCTGCGGTCAAGCGCCGAGCCGCTGTTTTCCATGAAATATTCCAGCAGCTGATATTCCACCTGCGTTATCTCTATGCCTGCTCCGTTCTTTGTGAAAATACGGCTCTTGGTGTTTATCGAGAACGGACCGGAGATAAGCGTTCTTCCCTCGTCCTCAGGAGGTCTTGCAATGCTGAGGCTTACCCTGCGGTATACCGCATCGACCCTTGCAACAAGCTCTGACGGCGAGAACGGCTTTGTCACATAGTCGTCCGCACCCTGCGTAAGACAGCGTATCTTGTCTACCTCCTGGCTTTTTGCGGAGAGCATGATTATGCCCATAGTATCGCTTTTCTGCCTTAGCCACCTGCAAAGCTCACTGCCGTCCATACCCGGCATCATTATATCAAGCAGTGCAACGTCTATAAGACCGCCGTAATGCACATAAGCGTCCATCGCCTGTGCCGCATTGCTGACATCTATAACATCATATCCGCTGCGCTTCAGATTTATAACGACAAAATCTCTTATAGCGTCCTCGTCCTCGCAAACAAGTATTCTTTTCATGCCCGGACCTGCCTTTCTTATTATAATTTTTTATCATAATTTTCTTGTCATAATTTTTTATCGGTTGCTTGCCGTAAACAGTACAGGGCTTCCGCTTCCTTCTGGACGGACTTTAAGCGCCGCCTCTATTTCGTCGTCGGTAAGAGAAAGCCCCGCATACACGATGCTCTTGCAGTAAACAACCTTTTCGCTGTCCTCGTAGAACAGTCTGTAGCCGTCACGGCTTGCATCTGTCGTATCCGTTGCGTTTTGCGCAGAGGGGCTGTTATTTTTAAGCACCGTCTTTATAGTCAGCAGAGCATATTCGTTTTCCTTGAGTTCGCCTTCATGCTTCCAGAATGTAACGGAATTATCCGATGAGTTTATTGTAGCCGTTACCATACCTATCCATCTTCCCGGGAAAACAAGCATATAGTTAAGACCCGGATCTATAAACGTATATGCCGTAAGTTCGATTTTTTTGCAGTTTTGTCTGTACCACAGCACAGCGTTGAGCTGTTCGGGGAACGTGAGGTTCTCATATCCCGGAAGTGTGGCAGTAGCCGGAACGTCTATAATACCGTCACCGTCAATATCCTGCGACTGTACCTTGGGCGTGTAGTTGTTCGTCCTTCTTGAGTAGCTTATATTGCTTGAGTCCATTACTATCGTATCCGCCGTTGCAAATGAGCTTCCCTTATAGTAAAGGACCGCCGTATTATACTGGTTTTCGGCTGTCAGATAATCGACCGTTATACACGGCTTTTCCTTTTCGAGTATAAGACAGCGTGCTATAGTTATCTTGTCAAATTCGGCAATGCCTTCTCCGAACGAAACCACGGGAAACGCCGTATGAAGTTCGCCGTTTTCACTGCAGGAGTATACGCTCATACTTCCGTTTTTCTTTGCACCGTTGCGGCCAAAGCAGGCGAGATATTCGCCCTTTTCGTCAATGCCGTTCAGAAAGGTGTAAGACGAATATCCTATTGTACCGAGCTGTTTGGCAACTCCGTTCTTGTAATCTATGACCGACAGTATCTTGTCGGACGAGCCGAGCACGGAGTAGCTTACTATCAGCTTTTCCTCATCAGAGCCGAGCTTGGAAAAGGCGACGCTTTCGATCTCCGTTCCTGCCACAGGAAGCTCATAGGTCGCCTTCCAGTTTCCGTTTTCGTCCTTGTCAAGAAAGCTGATACGCAGGTTTCCTACCGCCGTATCATTCTGTGCAGGCTCTTTCGCCGCATCCGTCTTGTTCTGCTCATAAAAGACTATCGCCTCGTCGGTCGGTTCACCGTCTATGTTGCGTATAACAAACGCACTGCGGTACGAGCCTGTATGCGGATAACGCAAATCAACCCTGCCCGCACTTGCGGTCAGGGCGTTGTATATTTCTGTCTGTTCGTCTGTAAGTCTGGGCGATGTCAGCAGATCTCCTGAGAAAAAGCCCGCAGAACAGCCGCAGAGCATAGTAACAAGGCACAGCACTGCCATAAGTGCCGATGCTTTCCGGAGTATTTTATTAAGACGTAATACAGTGATGCTTTTCATTTTTTCTCCTAAGATGTTACGATTGTCAGCCTTGAGTGTCGTCTTGCATATCGTCCTGTGCTTCTTCTGAAGCTGTGCCGTTTTCCGTATCCTCGGTGTCAGTGCTTTCCTCTGCCGTGCTTACGGATACATTTTCAAAAGCGGTCTGCTCCGGTTCGCCTGTTGCCGCTCTCTTTTTTGAAAACTGTACTACAGCCGCCAGTAATGCGGGTACAAGAGCGGTAACCATTATTTCAAGATCGGGCAAAGTTTCGGGAGAATTCTGAGCGATGACCGCCCACTTTTCGCTGTCAACCGCAAGAAGCACATAACAGCTTATGATATATGCCACTGCGCTTGCAGAGCAGAAATAGCCCGATGCGATAAGAGCCGTTCTTGTCAGCTTCTTTTCTGCGCCGCATAAGAATCTTCCCGCATTGATCCAGAAAAGCACGGTGAGAACGTAAAACAGCATCATCATCAGCTTCTGCGGCATACCCGTGATTATCGGGCTTGAAAGATAGAATTTTATTGCAACTATAAGATAGTTGATTATTATGAAGATTGCGCTTATGCAATGAGCCGGTACGATCTTTGCGGATGCCATCATACTCATACCGCCTATCAGATATGCGATACAGCAGGCAAGCGAGGTTATGGTGGTAAATCCTACGCTTCCGGATGAAAAATCGTTTATTACCGGTAATATCCACACCGCACCTGCGATGATCATTATAATACCGAATATGTTACTGCCTTTTTCCGAAAGCTCACCTGCCGCTGTGACCTTTGCATTCTTTACGTCAAAGTATGCCAGGATGCTTATTACTGCCGCCGATATTATCAGCAGTACGTTTAGCACGGTATTGAACGCCTCACAGCCGTTAGCATACAGGAGCGAGGGATATTCGGTGCAGGAAACGAGCTGTATGATTCTCATTACAGTGAGAACAACAGCCGAAACCGCTCCCGCAAGGACAGCTTTTTTATCGGAAAGAAAACCTTTCATTATTACGCCTTTCAATTGTTCCTGAGATATGATCAACGTTCGTCAAGAGCAATATAATCCCTGTTCTTGATAAGCGTTCTGTAGGCAGGTCGCATGATACGCTTGCCGTTTTCTATTTCTTCCATTCTGTGTGCGCACCAGCCGGGCATTCTTGCACAGGCAAACAGTGCGGTATACATTTCTACCGGTATTCCGAGCAGCTTGTATACAAGACCCGAGTACATATCCACGTTTGCACACATCGTCTTTATATCGCCCTTGTTCTTTGCAAAAAGCTGGGGAGTAAGACGCTCGATAGTATCGAGAAGTCTGAACTCGGCTTCTACCTCTGTACCCTTAGCCAGCTTGAGCGCCGACTTCTTGAGCTGTACGGCTCTGGGGTCTGACAGCGTGTAGACTGCGTGACCCATACCGTATATAAGTCCGCTGTGGTCGTTTTCTTCCTTGTTCAGTATCTTTGTGAGGAAGTCAGCGACCTCGCCCTCGTTCTCCCAGTTCTTTACGCCGTTTTCGATGCAGTTCAGCATCTCCATAACCTTAATATTTGCACCGCCGTGACGGGGACCCTTAAGTGCCGATATAGCCGAAGCGTAAGCCGCATAAGCGTCTGTGCCGGTCGAGGTTACACAGCGGCAGGTAAATGTCGAGTTGTTACCGCCGCCATGCTCTGCGTGGAGCATAAGACAAAGGTCGAGGAGCTTAGCCTCCTCCTTTGTGTACTCACGGTTGTCACGCAGGGTTGACAGAATGCTCTCCGCAAGGCTCTCATCAAGGTTTATCGGGTGCATTACCATGCTTGAGTTATACAGATAGCGGCGCATTACCTGATATGCGCCTACCATTATTGCAGGAAGTCTTGCAATAACCGAGATAGCCTTGAGCATCTCGCTTTCCATGCTCTTGTTCTCAGGCTCTTTATCGTATGTGTAAAGTGCCAGCACCGACTGCGCCATCTTGTTCATTATGTTCGATGACGGACAGCGCATAAGTACGTCTTCCGTAAAATAAGGGGGCAGGGTACGGTAGTGGGTAACTATCTTCTTGAAGTCCTCAAGATGCTCCTTGTCGGGAAGATTACCGAAAAGAAGAAGATATGCCGTTTCCTCAAAGCCGTATCTTCCGTCCTTTTCCACGCCGCTTATAAGGTCGCATATATCATAGCCCCTGTATATAAGCTGACCGGGAGCGGGACGCTTTTCGCCTTCGTCGATAACATAGCCGTGTACACTGCATATATTTGTAAGACCTACAACAACACCGCTTCCGTCGTTGTTACGAAGTCCTCTTTTTACGTTATATTTGTCATATAATCTCGGGTCGATTGCCGTCTGGATTTTATAGTCACGGCATAGCTTCTGAAATCGCTCGTTCATATAATTATTATTCCTTTCCTGTGTGTTTTAATAGCCTCCTGAATTCTATACCGCAAAAGCGGTGAATATAATGAATTACGGACGAACCGGTTTACCGAAGTGTCTATTCCTTATTATTATACTCTATTTCCGACAATAAGTCAAGAAAGGAAAAGCAGACAAAATGAAAAAGAAGCATCTGTATCTGTTAATAGCTATGCTTACCGCAGCGGCTGTACTGCCGATAATTATCCTTGTGTGCTTTTCTTCGGGAAATGAACCGCAAAGACCGGTCACGATAATTTACCGCAACACCGAATATGCGTATAAGGAATTTCTTGCCGGTTGCGTGCTTAGCTGTCTTAAAACGCTTGACGAACCGCCGGCGGACGATGAAAGCGAGGGTATAAATGCCGTAGCCGTTGCGCTCGACTGCTCGCTGAGGTATCTGCATAGGGCAGGGAAGTCTTTTGACAGCGGTTACCCTTATGTTGAATATATGGATGAAAAGGAAAGCATACAGCACTTCGGAGCGGAGACAGGCATATACAGAAAATATGCCGAAAGCTCCGCAGAATATGCCATATCGCTTAACCTTACCGTACAGGAAGGGACAGCCTTTCTCCCCGTCTGCCGCATTTCGTCGGGCATAACTATCTCACCGGAAGACAGCGGAAATCCCTTTGTAAAAAAGCTCTATTGCGAAAAGGACAGATCGGCTGAATACTATCACAGCACCTGTCAGCTTACGGCAGACGGGATAGCCGAGATAATGCTGACAGCGTACCCCTCTCTTATAATCCCTCCCGATGAATCAAAGTGGATAAGCGACATCCGCCGTGATGCAGACGGAAACGCACTCAGGCTGAATGTGTGTGGGATAGATATGTCCTGCGAGGAGTTCAGACGGCTGTTCGACATACGCTCGCCTGCGTTTGAAATAAGATATACACAGCGCCTTTACAGCTTTGATATAAGAGGTGACGGCTGTAACAGCGGAATGAGCGTATATTCGGCATTGATGCTGTCAAAACGTGGATACTCCTGCCGGGAGATACTGAATGAATTTTACGCTTTGTAAAAACAGATGTAATTATACTAAAAGAAATAAGCAGTCACGCAATCCCACCTCTCTCCGTCCAACCCTTCCAAAACCGCACTATCCCTCGCCTCGCACTAAACTTGCCTCCCCTCGAAAAAGGGTGAGGTTCTGTTGCTCGGTCAAGCCGAGCCAACTATGGTGGGGATTGAATTTGACAGAACTTCTATCCCACTCGCTTTTCGTAGGGCGAGCGTCTGTGTGTGCTTGGTTGGCTTTGCGTCATTGCAAAGCCCTTGGGCACACACGCTTAAGGCATCCTTGCCTCTTTATGAACGCTCTGTTGGTTTCGCATCCTTGCGAAACTTTGGGCGTTCATTTCAGGCATCCTTGCCTTGCTTGCCCCTCCCGTTGCACCAAACCTTGCCATTCCCACAGCCATCTTAAAAGAACATCCCTCCCTCGCCCTGCACCAAACTCCCCCAAAAAAGCACAAAAATCCGCCATTAGAGTAAACTGCGGATTCTTTATATTCAATTCTCAGCACTCGTCAAAATGGTGTCCCGTAGTAAAGCATAATGCTTTAACAGCGCCCACCGCAAACACCGCAACCGCCTTTTCCGCACTATCCCTCGAAAATTGCCAACACCCTTGCCTCCCTTGTCAAAGGGAGGTGGATTGACGGCAAGGCATAAACTGTTGCTTTGTTGCTTTCTGCTTGCAATATGCCCACCATTTTTATATTACAAACTTTTTGCCGTCAAGACGGAGGGATTGTTCCCAATCCGCACAATTATTTTAATAGACATAATCTGAATCGGCACATCGCCGCAAAAAGCGGCCACAGCATATCACTGTAACCGCTTTTATTGATTATTGCTTTATGTAACTCCCGCCGTTTTGCCGTCCTTAAAAGATATATAGCGTTATTAAAGGCGGAACTTGAAGCGGGTCACACCCGCAGCGGCGACCCGCTGCCCACTTACTTTAAGATAGGTGCAAATCTGATACGGATATTCGGCATCTTCGTGATAGTCGAATAAGTGTTCAGCATCCAGTCCTCACTGCCGTCATTTACGTTCTCACCGCTTGCAGGAGGCGCAAATATCTTGAGCGTCATATCAGCTTCACCGTCAAGAGGCTTTTCAAAGAATGCCGACATAAAGTCAATCGTCTTTGCGTGAGGTGCCTTGTAGAACCACTTGCCGTTGATTTCCATCATAAGATTAAGATCTGCGTCCTCGTCCTCAAATGTGATTTCGCAGAATGTGGGGTTCTTTTCAAAGTGCAGAGGTATCTCGATACCCTCAGCGTCCTCAGAACCGCCCCAACGTAATTTTACAGGGAACTGTGCGTCACCCTCGCTTTTCATTTCGGGATAGAAATACTCATCGTGAATAATTTCCTTGTAGGTCTGCATTACCGGCTGCTCAATACCGCAGTCAGCATTGTTCGGATCCTCAATTTCAAGTCCCAGTCTGCCTCTGTCACGGAACTGATAGAATGTAAAGCCGTTAAACCAGCCCTGATCCTTGTCGTTCTTGAGCATATCGCAGAATTCCTTTACCATTTCAGCCTGCTCGTAAGGTCCCGTTACATCGCCGTCAGCGTTGAACTCACTCATTACCATAGGCTTCTTTTCTCCGCCGCAAAGCTCTCTGTAACGCTTTTCCGACAGCTTAGTAAGATTATATGTATCAGCTACCTTGCTTCTGCTAAAAGAGTTTCCGCCCTCGTCCGCAACGTCAAAAGGCCAGCCCCAGTGAAGAGCCATGTACTTGTCAACAGACCATATATCCGTTGCTCTTACAGCGTCGGCAAATTCCTTCTCCATCTCGATTTCTCCGCCCTTTTCGGGATGCTCCACACCACCGATACAGAGAATAGTCTGTACGTTGGGTGCAAACTTCTTTATTACCTCACGGGCGTGGATATAGAAATCAGCCACCTGCTGATAGGTAGCACGCTTTGTAAACGAGAACCAGTTACCTGTAGCCTCGTGGTTGATTCTCAGCTGCATACGGCCGAATGTTGAAAGCTCCTTGCCTATCTGTTCAAGATGCTCGTCCGTAACATTCGGATCTATCGTCATTGTAAGTATAACGTCCTGTCCGTGACGTCTTACATCACGCATACAGGTGAAAGGCTCGTCGTCGGTTGTTCCGCCGATACCGCCCTTATATGTAAAATAGTCATCATAGGGATAATCCCACTGGAATGCGATCTCCTTGTCCTTGAAAGCGTTTCTCGCTCTTGCAGGCCATGTTTCGTCAAGCGGATAATAGCAATACATAAGGCTTACCGCTCTGTGAGGTCTGCCCAGCTTGTTCAGGATATAATCCTGGTTTACATACTCTCCTCTTTCACTTCCGTCGCCAAGGTCAACCGCACATTTAGCAGGACCCATGTGGATCTTCTTGATCTCGCTCATGTTAATAAACTCCTTACACAACTTTTTTTCTGTTCAGAAATACTGATTTTTAAGACTTATCCGTCCTTTCCGGTAATTCGCCCGTCTGCCGCTATGCACCGCTCACAGACAGCTTACCGGAATAATTTTGTGAAAACCTGCGTTTTCACCGAATAAATTGAGTATATCATAAAATGAAAACGATTTCAAGGCTTTACAAAAAAATTTTTTTGGTATATAATAAAGCAGTATTGCAAAATTGAAAGGAACGGTAACCTATGTTAGAATATGATGAACTCAAAGTTGAGTTCGAGGGCTATGAGCCTGAGCTTAAAGAGCTTGCCGGCGCACTTGACCTTGATAATCTCAAAACAGAAATAGCAAAGCTCGAAGAACAGAGCGCACAACCTGATTTCTGGAACGATGTAGAAAATTCTCAGAAAATTTCTCAGAAAATAGGCGAAGATAAGAATATAGTACAGAGCTATGAAAAGCTCCGTGAAAGCTATGACGATGTAATGACAATGCTCGAGCTTGCTCAGGAAGAGGATGACGAATCTATGCTTCCCGAGATACAGGAGCTTGCAAAGCATTTCAGAACAGAGCTTGAATCGCAGAAGCTCGCTACCCTTCTCTCAGGTGAATTTGATCATAATAATGCGATTCTCACATTCCACGCAGGCGCAGGCGGTACAGAGGCTCAGGACTGGGTCGAGATGCTTTACCGTATGTACAACCACTGGGCAGAACAGCACGGTATGAAGGTAACCGTACTCGACTACCTTGACGGTGAAGAAGCAGGTATAAAGAGCGCCAGCATACTGGTTGAGGGCAGAAACGCTTACGGCTATCTGAAGAGCGAAAACGGCGTACACAGACTTGTCCGTGTATCTCCCTTTGACAGCTCCGGACGCCGCCACACCAGCTTTGCTTCCGTTGAAGTAATGCCTGAAATCAATGAAGATATTGACATTGAGATAAGCGAAGACGAGATTAAGATGGACGTTTACCGTGCAAGCGGTGCGGGCGGTCAGAAGGTCAACAAGACATCCTCCGCTGTTCGTATCACGCATATCCCCACAGGCATCGTGTGCGCCTGCCAGACAGAGCGTTCACAGCATCAGAACAGAGAATACGCTATGCGTATGCTGAAGTCAAAGCTACTTGAAATCAAGGAAAGAGAACACCTCGACAAGATTTCCGACATCAAGGGCGAACAGCTTCAGATTGCCTGGGGCGCACAGATACGCTCCTATGTATTCATGCCCTACACAATGGTAAAGGATCACCGCACAGGCTACGAAATGGGCAACATCGGCGCAGTTATGGACGGCGACCTTGACGGCTTTATAAACGCTTATTTAAAGGCACTCAGCTTAGGACAGATATAATGAAAAAGAACGACATCGTTGAAATTGAGATAACAGCTCTTTCAAGCGAATGTTCCGGTATAGGCAAGAAGGACGGCATGGTTATTTTCGTGCCGTTTTCTGCTATAGGGGACAAGCTTGAAGTAAAGATACTGAAAGTAAACAAAACCTACTGCTACGGCAAAATAGAGAGGATCATCACCCCCTCTCCTGACAGAGTCACTCCCGACTGCCCCATTTACACTAAGTGCGGCGGATGTTCTCTACGGCATATTAGCTACGAGGCTCAGCTCAGAGCCAAAGAGCAGTTCGTAAAGGACGCTTTCACCAGAATAGGCGGTCTTTCGCCCGAATTTTTGCCGATAATCCGCAACACCAATATAAACGGCTACCGCAACAAGCTACAGATACCCATAGGCACCGATAAGGACGGAAATCTTACCGCAGGCTTCTATGCCTTCCACTCGCACAGAATAGTTCCTTGCGAAAAGTGCCTTTTACAGCCCGACATTTTTTCGAAAATCACTGCCGACTTTCTGAAAATTTCTACCGGACTTAATCTGACCGCATACGATGAATCTACACACAAAGGTATATTACGTCATCTATATTTAAGGAAAGGCTATTACAGCGGAGAAATATGTCTTTGTATAGTAGTAGCAAAAAATGTTCCGGAAATTAAAATTCTCTCGGACAGACTTCTTGAAAAATATCCCGAGATAGTAAGTTCTGTAATCAATGTAAATAGCAGGGATACTAATGTAATTTTAGGCGATGAAGAGATAGTATTGACATCAAAAAACTACATTTGTGACATCATGTGCAAAAACGCCGTAAACATAGCTCCGAAGGCGTTTTATCAGGTTAATACTCCCTGTGCGGAACAGCTTTATTCATCAGCCTGTGATTTTGCTGAGCCGAATGGCAAAACGGTGCTTGATTTGTACTGCGGAGCAGGCACGATCGGGCTTTCAATGGCACGCACGGCAAAGAAGATAATCGGCGTCGAGATAGTCCCCGAGGCAATCGAAAACGCAAAGCAGAATGCCCTCGCAAACGACATAACAAACTGCGAGTTCATCTGTGCCGATGCCGCCGAAGCCGCACGGATACTGCATTCACGCAGCGTCCGCCCCGACGTGATAATGGTCGACCCTCCCCGCAAGGGCTGCGGCAGGGACGCCTGCGAGCAGATAGCCGCCTTCTCCGCCCCCCGCATCGTCATGGTCTCCTGCAACGCCGCCACCGCCGCCCGTGACTGTGCCTGTTTCGCCGAGCTCGGCTACTCCACCGACAAGTGCGTAGCAGTCGATATGTTCAGCGGTACGAACCATGTTGAGACGGTAGTACTGCTTTCCACAAAAAGCCAGACGGACATATCAACGTAAAGGTTGAGTTTGGCGAGGGTGAGGGAAAAGTTCCGCTTGATAATATTGCTAAAAGAGCCGAAGAATATAAGCCCAAGGAACGAGTGACCTACAAAATGATAAAGGAGTACATAGAAGCTAAGCTTGGCAAAAATCAAAATGTTACGCTACCTGTCTTGTTGTCGATATGCGAATATTTGAAATGTGATTTTGGAGATATTATGGAAGCGTTACCAGATGATGTTGATAAGGAGCGTGAAAGCTGATTATGAATGAAAATATTTTAATAGTAGACGATGAAAAGGAGATAGCCGATCTAATAGAGGTTTATCTAAAAAATGATGGTTACACGGTACATAAATTTTATAATGGTCTGGACGCTTTGGGATGTATTAAAACGCAAAAAATGGATTTGGCAATTTTAGATGTAATGCTTCCAGATATTGATGGATTTCGTATTTGTCAGAAAATCAGAGAACAGTATTTTTATCCTATTATAATTCTGACGGCAAAAGTTGAGGATACTGATAAAATTATGGGACTTACCATCGGAGCTGATGATTACATTACAAAACCATTCAACCCTTTGGAGGTTGTCGCAAGAGTAAAAACACAGCTTCGTCGTTATGTTCGTTATAATAATGCGGCTAATACCAAGGAAAAAGCTGCTCCCATTGCAGAACATGATGTAAGAGGACTTATTATAAACAAGAATACTCACAAATGTACTTTGTATGGAAAAGAGGTTACTTTGACACCTATTGAGTTTTCTATCCTCTGGTACTTGTGTGAGAACAGAGGAAAAGTTATTTCGTCTGAGGAATTGTTTGAAAATATTTGGGGTGAGAAATTCCTTGATAACAATAATACTGTTATGGCTCATATCGGAAGATTGAGAGAAAAGCTTAATGAGCCTGCAAAAAAACCGAAATTTATAAAAACTGTGTGGGGAGTGGGATATACCATTGAAAAATAAAAGAAATAGCGAAAGAGATGATTATCGTCTTCTTAAAAACAAATTATTGATTAGAATTTTTGGAATGTTGTTTTTTGCGTTTGCTTTTTTAGCAGCCTTGTACTCTCTATTTTTAAAGGGGCACATAGCAGACACTTTTGTGGGTTTTTTGGATAATTTTGTCTACCATGATTATGACCGAGCTTATAATGTATATTCAATATATATTAGAGATTATATGAGTATTTTCTACGTAGTGCTTTCCTTACTGTTATTTGCAATTATTTTGCGCTTTTATCTAAATGAATTTTCCAAGTATTTCAAAGAAATTAACCGTAGTATAGATGCTCTGATAGAAGAAAATTCAGGAGATATTGTTTTGCCTTCTGAATTAACTGCAATCGAAAAGAAAATCAATCATATTAAGCATACTCTTGAACAACGAAAACTGGCAGCAGAGCTTTCAGAACAGCGGAAAAATGACCTTGTTGTTTATCTTGCCCACGATTTGAAAACCCCACTCACCTCAGTAATTGGGTATTTAACTTTGCTGCGGGACGAAAACAAAATTTCCGAAGAATTAAGAGAAAAGTATTTGTCAATTTCTTTGGAAAAAGCAGAACATCTTGAGGATTTAATTAACGAATTTTTTGAAATCACGCGGTTTAATCTTTCTAATATCACTCTTGAGTACAGCAGGGTCAATTTGACCCGTATGCTTGAACAGCTTATATACGAATTCAAACCAATGCTTTTAGAGAAAAATTTAAAATGTGAGCTTGAAATAGCCCCAGGCACTATGATAAAGTGCGATGTCAATAAGATACAGCGCGTTTTTGATAATCTGCTGAGAAATGCAGTGAATTATAGCTTTGATGACAGCACGATTCATATTACTGTAAAACAAAACGGTGAAAATTTGTGTATTCAGTTTACCAATTGCGGCAATACCATTCCAAAAGAAAAGCTTGTACGCATTTTTGAACAGTTTTATCGTCTTGATGTTGCACGAAGTTCCAGAAGCGGAGGTGCAGGATTGGGTCTTGCAATTGCAAAAGAAATCGTTGAGCTTCATAACGGAACAATTACCGCAAAAAGTGAAAATGAGCAAATCGAATTTACAGTCACTCTTCCGCTCCTGTAGGAAAATCGTAAGAAATTCCGCAGGAAAACATAGGAAACTCTTGTGGGGAAACGAAAAAAAAGCACGCTTGCTTTTGGTACACTTACAGTACCAAAAGCAAGCGTGCTTTTTTTTAGCTTATCAGGGAGGAAAAACGATGTCAACTCATACCCAACAAACCAAGAAACGCCGTCCCCACTTATTTATCTGCATCCTGATTTTACTGATAGCATTAGCCTGCATCTTTGTTCAGCGTTTTGCAGGGACAGATATATACAACAAGGCATCATTGCCTTCCATTGATTTTGGTAATGAAAATGAAGCAGATGGAGAATGGTGCTTGATACTGGTGAATAAATGGCATCCCCTTGAAACTGACAGTGAAATCGATTTAACAGAACTATCAAACGGACAATGCGTGGACAGCAGAATATACCCTCAGCTTCAGAAAATGTTTGATGATATGAGGGATGATGGTGTATATCCTGTTGTTGCCTCCGGCTACAGAACAGAGCAGGAGCAACAGCAAATATACGATGAATCAATGGCGGAGTATATCGAAAAAGGATATTCTGAATCCGACGCAAAAACAGAAACAGAACGCTGGGTTGCTATTCCGGGAACAAGTGAACATCAACTTGGTCTTGGCGTTGATATAAATGCTGATGGCATAAATTCATATGGTTATGAGGTTTATAACTGGCTCGCTCAAAATGCCTATCGCTATGGGTTTATATATCGCTATCCAGAGAATAAAGTTGCAATCACAGGTATAGCCAACGAGCCATGGCATTACCGATATGTCGGTGTTAATGCGGCTACCGAAATATACAAACGAGGAATATGCCTTGAAGAATATCTGGGAGAAACAAACTAAGAGGGTGAATTTATGAAAAGAAAAAGACTGACACAGGTGTTTCCCTTTTTACTTCCTATCCGTAAATGGCAAAGGAAAAAACTGTTCTATTTAGAAATGCTGATAGACGGAAACAAATACGCCAAAAATAAATCTGAGGCACTATTGCCTAATACGGTATTTGAAACTTCATCACTTATGCTGAATGAAAACAGTGGATTTGATATGAAATATCAAATTAACAAGGTACATAATCTTAAACTTGCCGCAAGAACAATCAATAAGGTGATTATTGAGCCAAATGAAACATTTTCTTTTTGGCAGCTTGTACGGTGGGCAGACCACCACGAGAAATATAAGGACAAATTAAACCTTGTTAAGCAAGTCTTTATTGAATTGTAACTAAAAGGAAGTAATTCTGTTTGAAAAAGAAAATGATGAAATAACTATCCGTTCAAGTGCCGCAGACAGACAAATGTTGCTGTCTGCGGCGGTTCTTTTTTTACTGTCATATTTACACATAGATAAGCATACGTTTACCTCTTTGAATCCGACTTTGCTGTACAGTTTATATGAAATGCTGTTTCTTTTTGTTTCTAAAGAAAACACGGCATTTTCAAACAGATTGAAAAATTCGTTCATCATAGCAGTTTCATAGCCTTTATTTTGATATTCAGGTGCAATGGCAACCGTATCAATTTTGATATTCCTTGATAATATTCCGGGAATCTCACAGGCTGTCAGGAATCCGAGTATAACATCTTTTTCAATCAACGTATACATAAAACAATTTTCTGTTTTTATAAACCGTTCAAGATACTCCGCAACCGCTTTGCTGTACAAATCTCCTATCGGTCCTTTTTTGCCGAAAGCGTCAAGATATATATGTGTACAATCGTAAATAGCGTTTTGCCTTGCCGTAACCAGTTCTGCCATCAAATCTCCCTTTCATAACATAATAAGATATATTTATTGCAAACAGGCAAAAATCTTTTGTCAGGAAGCATCTTTTGCATCATAGGCTTATTGACAAATCCCTGCCCCCGTACTATAATCAAAGTAAATAAACGGCAATTCTTAATTGTAAGCAAGCCGCAATACAGGAGGATGAAAAAATGGCTAAAAGCAAATATGCAGGCACACAGACCGAAAAGAATCTTCAGGAAGCGTTTGCAGGAGAATCTCAGGCAAGAAACAAGTATACATATTTTGCATCCGTAGCGAAAAAAGAGGGCTATGAGCAGATGTCCGCCCTTTTCCTGAAAACTGCGGATAACGAAAAGGAACACGCTAAGATGTGGTTCAAGGAGCTTGCAGGAATAGGCGATACAAAGGCAAACCTTGAGGCTGCCGCAGACGGCGAAAACTACGAATGGACAGATATGTACGAAAACTTCGCCAAGACAGCCGAGGAAGAGGGATTTCCTGAGCTTGCCGCTAAGTTCAGGGCGGTAGGCGAGATCGAAAAGCACCACGAGGAAAGATACCGTGCACTGTTAAAGAACATAGAAACCGCACAGGTATTTGAAAAGAGCGAGGTCAAGGTATGGGAGTGCCGCAACTGCGGTCATATCGTAGTAGGCACAAAGGCTCCCGATGTATGTCCCGTATGTAATCATCCGCAGAGCTACTTTGAAGTACACGCTGAGAATTATTGACGGGAGTACAAAACACATTTACACAGACAAGCTTCCGTTGACGGCATATAAAAACCGCCGGCGGAAGCTTTGTTTTCAACCGCTGTATCTAAAAGGAGCATTTTATGAAAAACTACAGCCGGGCGGTACTCGGCACGGGCGTTATCGCAAACGAAACAGCCGCCGCAATGCAGAAAAACGGAAGAAATCTGTTCGCCGTAGGCAACAGGACGCACGGCAAGGCTGTGGCCTTTGCCGAAAAATACAATATCGGCAAGGTGTATGACAGCTATGACGAAATGTTCACCGACCCCGATGTCGATATAATCTACATCACCACTCCGCACAACACGCATTACGGCTTTATGAAGAAAGCAATTTTAAACAAAAAGCATATTCTTGTTGAAAAGTCGATAACATTGAATAGTGACGAACTCGGTGAGCTTATCGCACTTGCAGATGAAAACAACGTTGTAATCGGTGAAGCTATGACGGTTTATCATATGCCGATATATAAAAAGCTGAATGAAATTCTGAAAAGCGGCACACTCGGCAGGGTGAATCTTATCACAATGAATTTCGGCAGTTTCAAGGAATATGATATGAAAAACCGCTTTTTCAACAGAAGCCTTGCAGGCGGTGCGATGCTTGATATAGGCGTGTATGCCTTGTCTGTTATCCGTTGGTTTTTCGATTCAAAGCCGGATAATATGCTGTCACAGCTTAAAACCGCACCGACTGGAGTTGACGAACAGGCGAGCCTTTTGCTGTCGGACAAGGAGGGACAGATGGCAACCGTTATGCTGTCGCTCCATTCAAAACAGCCCAAGCGTGCTATGATTTCCTGCGAAAACGGCTATATTGAGATCATGGAATATCCGAGAGCGTGGGAAGCAAAAATAACCTATACAGACGGCAGGACGGAGCTTGTCGGCGCAGGTGAAAATTCCGATGCGCTTTACTATGAAATAACCGATATGGAAAAGGCGGTAAACGGCGACAAAAACGTAATGTGCCTTGACTACACTGCCGATGTTATGGAGATAATGACAAGGTTCAGGCAGGAACACGGCGTTATATATCCGGAGGAAGAATAAATGGACAGATGTGAAAAGCTGCGGGATAATCTGTACGGTGCCGAATTGCTGACAGGTTCAATTACACCCGTAAAGGAACATATTGCGCAGATATTCTATATTGTAAACAACACCGATAACAGCGAATTTATCGGAAACGAGGCGTTGCAGATGATAACTCAGTTCGGTAAAACCGAGTATCATTTCTGCGGCAGACACAGCGAATTATGGCAGAGAATCTTTAACGATACCGCACTTAAAATTTATCCGACAGACAGCGAAAAGGTCATTACCCGTAAGTATGAAAGCACAGAGAAATTTGCGGATGAACTAAGCTCGGTATTGCAGGAGAGATACTTTGTTCCGACCGACTTTTATCTTATTTATGACGATGAAGAAATGTATAGGCAGGTTGTGGGAATGACGGAATGATAAACAGCATGAAATTATGCGGTAAATTTTGCCTTGACTATTTTTATTCAAGGTGATATAATCTGTAACGCAAAATTGCAATATATTATTTGAAGGAGCGATTTTAATGAAGGTATTGATGCTAAACGGCAGTCCGAAGGCGAACGGCAATACCAATGCCGCACTGCTTGAAGTCGGCAGGACGCTTGAAAACGAGGGCATTTCATATGAGATATTCCAGATGGGCGGAAAGCCTGTCAGAGATTGCATAGGCTGCGGACAGTGCAGTGAAAAAGGCTGTGCTTTCAACGATGACGATGTAAATGAGTTTATAGCAAAAGCTAAAGAAGCGGACGGATTTGTGTTCGGTACACCGGTATATTATGCTCACCCGAGCGGACGTATCCTGTCATTCCTTGACAGAGCATTCTACGCAGGCGGTGCGGCTTTCAGATTCAAGCCAGGTGCATCGGTTGCGGTTGCAAGACGAGGAGGCAGTTCAGCATCGTTCGATTGCCTGAACAAGTATTTCGGCATAGCACAGATGCCTGTTGTCGGCTCTACCTACTGGAACATGGTATACGGCAGAGTACCCGGTGAAGCCGGACAGGATCTTGAGGGTATGCAGACAATGCAGAACCTCGCAAAGAACATGGCATGGATGATGAAGTGCTTTGAGCTTGGCAGGAAGAACGGCATTGCACTGCCCGATACAAGTGCGGTTGTAAGAACGGATTTTATAAGATAACTTAATATTCATAATGTAATAATAAAAGGGCTGAACTGCTTAGTTGCAATTCAGCCCTTTTACTATTCCCTTACTCTCAGCTCTCTGAATGCGACAGCGGCCGCCGCACCGACATTGAGCGAATCGACACCGTGATACATCGGTATCTTTACCGTGTAATCACAGCCGTCTATAGTCTTCTGCGACAGTCCGTAACCCTCAGAGCCGAGTATTATCGCAAGCCTTTCCTCGCTCTGAAGCGTCTTGTCATCAATACTTACCGAGTTATCGGTAAGCGCCATTGCCGCTGTTTTAAAGCCCAGCAAATTAAGATAAGCGGGGCCGTGTGATTGCCACCAATGCTCATCCTCTCCGATATATCCCCACGGGATAAGAAATACCGTTCCCATACTTACTCTTATGGCTCTCCTGCAAAGAGGGTCACAGCAGGACGGGGTTATCAGCACAGCATCTATACCGAGTGCCGCCGCAGAGCGAATTATTGCTCCTGTGTTGCTGACATCGGCTATATTTTCGAGCACGGCAATCCTTTGCGCGTTCCTGCAAAGCTCCTCTGCCCTTTTCGGCGCAGGGCGCTCCATAGCGCAGAGCATTCCCCGTGTCAGCTCATAGCCTGTAAGCCCGGACATTATCTTGCTGTCGGCGGTGTATACCGGAATATCACCGCACCGCTCTATTATGCCGTTTGCACGGTCATTGATATACTTTCTGTCTGTGAGCATCGAAATCGGCTTACAGCCTGCGTCAAGGGCTACTTCTATAACCGTCTGACTTTCGGCTATGAATATTCCGTGTTCATATTCGTACACCTTGCGCAGTCTTGCATCTGTAAGGCGCGTGTATATTTCAAGCTCGGGTATATTTATATCGGCAACATCTATTATTTCAGCCATATTGTTTATTATTTCCTTTCGGGCGGACTTTTTCGTATTGCAAATAATATCGAAAAGTGATAGAATATTATCACAGCGCATCCGCTTGTCGCACTGAATATTATAGCGTATCGGGCGGATGTTGTCAAATATGGCGGTACTAAAAATATATTACCCGAAAAGGCGGCAGGTATGGATTACTTATACAAAATCACAGTGGAAATAGACGATGAAAAAGTGCTGAGCTTACAGCAACATGATTTGGATGCGGTATATAAGACAGTAAGAGAAGCGTTTGCAGGGTGTAATTTTAAAGAAGTGCCGACAGATAATAAGCGGCTTGCTTTTGTTATCGGGGACGGTAACGATTCTTTCAGCAAAGTCGGAATCGTGGCGAATGCGCTTCACGACAGCTGGCTCGGCAAGTACCTGAAAAAGATGGAATGGTACGATATGAGCGATGACAGCACTGAGGATATGCTCAGAGAAATACAAGAATTTGACAACGAATACGGCAAATAAATTTAACGGAGAACATTATGAAAACAGGACTTGTGCTTGAAGGCGGCGCTATGCGTGGAATGTACACGGCAGGCGCACTTGACGTACTTCTTGAAAACGATGTAAATTTTGACGGGATAATAGGAACATCCGCAGGTGCGGTGTTCGGAGTGAATTTCCTGTCAAGGCAGGATGGCAGGGTCATCCGCTATAACTGCCGTTTCAACGGCGACAGGAACTACATGGGGATAAAGCCGTTACTTAAAAGCGGCGACTTTTTCAACACGGAATATGCCTATTACAAAGTGCCGAACGAGCTTGACAAATTCGATGACGAAGCCTATCAGAAGTCGGGCGTGCCTTTTTATGCAACGGTCACCGATGTAAAAACGGGAAAGCCGGAGTATCTGCAGGTAAAAAGCGTACTTCGGGATATGGAAATGCTCCGTGCTTCTGCTTCGATGCCGTTTATATCAAAGCCTGTTATAATCGGCGGCAGAGCGTATCTTGACGGAGGAATTTCCGACAGCATACCGTTTGAGCATTTTTCCGAAATGGGATACAAAAAGCAGGTGGTAATCCTCACCCGTGATATGAACTACCGCAAAAAGCCGATGAACAAACTGCTGATACGCTCGTTCTACAGCAAATTTCCCGACTTGTGCAATGCGCTTGAAAACCGTCACAATGTCTACAACGAAAGCATAGACAAGCTATGCGAACTTGAACAAAGCGGCAAGGTGTTTATTATCCGCCCGTCTGAGCCGATAACGATAAGCAGAACGGAGAGAAATCCCGACAGGCTGAAAAGCGTTTATGAGCTTGGGAGGAAGGATATGAAAATGTATCTTGAGGGTCTTGAAGAATTTTTGGAGAAAGAACAGGAAATATAAATGGCAAACAAGAAATGTCCCGTTGCGAAAAAATGCAGTGGCTGTCAGCTGTCTAATATGACATACGAACAGCAGCTTGAATGGAAGCAAAAGGATACCGAAAAGCTGCTCGGCGGTTTCGGCAAGGTATCTAAAATTATAGGCGCAGACGACCCGTATAACTACAGAAACAAGGTGCAGGCGGTATTTCGCTCTGACAGAAACGGCAGGATAATCTCCGGCGTATATCAGTCGTCCAGAAACGGCATTGTCGGAATCGACAGCTGTATGCTTGACGATAAACGTGCGGACGAGATAATTGTCGGAATAAGAGATCTTCTCAGATCGTTCAAATTACATCCATATGACGAGGGTACGGAGCGTGGCTTTTTACGTCATGTGCTTGTCCGTGTCGGAAAGAATACGGGAGAGATACTGGTTACTCTTGTCGGCGGAAACTCAATGTTCCCTAAAAAGCACGACTTTGTGAAAGCGCTTGTAAAGCGGTTCCCTGATATTACGACCGTGACGTTCTCGGTAAACCGCACTCCCGAAATGCTTCTTCTCGGAGAAAATAACGAGGTGCTTTACGGCGAGGGATACATTACGGATATTCTTTGCGGAAAAAGATTCAGAATTTCTCCGCACTCGTTCTATCAGATAAATCATGCACAGACCGAAAAGCTGTACGACTACGCTATAAAGGCGGCGAAGCTCACGAAGAAGGACGTTCTGCTTGACGCATACAGCGGAATAGGCACGATAGGCATAATAGCGTCTGACTATGTAAAGCAGGTACAGGGCATTGAATACAACGCATCAGCCGTCCGTGACGCAGTAAAGAACTGTCACGAAAACGGGATAACCCGTAATATTGCTTTCAACCGGGGCGACGCAGGCGAATTTCTTGAGAAGAAGGCAAAGCTCGGCACGCATTATGACGCAGTGATCCTCGACCCTGCAAGAACGGGAGCGGACAGAAAGTTTTTAAACTCGCTTTTGAAAATCGCACCGGAAAGAATAGTTTATATTTCCTGCAATCCGGCTACGCAGGCAAGGGATCTGAAAACGCTAACGAAAAAGTACACAGTGACCGATATTCAGCCGTTTGATATGTTCCCGCATACGAGGCACGTTGAGTGCGTGGTTTCGATGTCAAGGAAAGCGGAGTAAATCGGGATTAGTGGCTTAACGGTGCGGTTCGTGCGTGTTGGGCATAATGTGCCGAGTGATATGTTTCCGGGAACAATCGAAAATCGGCTCAAAATCGGGAGAAATGTTCATACATCGTCGGTATAACAGACGGCGAGAAATCAAGATTTAAGGAGACATTTAATATGTTTAACTGGTTGAGATCAATAATGAACTCAGGCTCGGTGCCGGGTTATTTCTTACAAGCCGTACCAATAACCTGTGTTGTAGGAATCATATATGTGATCATTAGAGTAGCCATTATAAAAAGAAACCATCTTAAAGTTGAATGGTTGAAAGAAATAATGAAGCTGCTTTTCACCTGTTATCTTACGGGATTAATTAGCCTCGTGGTCTTACCTGCAAACTTCTGGTTGAGCTTTTTTGATGGCATCCTCTTAGGCCGGTGGGATGAAATGCTCCCGATTTTCAGCTTTGGCGGGTTCAATTTAGTACCGTCGCTTATAAAGGCATTATCAGGTGAACTCACTATAGGCAGTTGGGTAAAAACCATGCTCATAGGGAACATAGCGATGTTTTTACCGTTGGGGTTTTTCCTCCCGTTTGTCACAGAAAGAGTCAACAGAAAAAACATCTTTGTGGTAGCCATCGCTGTTCCATTCATTGTAGAACTGCTGCAGATGGTATTTGGCAGAAGCTTCGATATTGATGACTTGATCTGTAATTTTATCGGCATCGTGGTCGGATTCTTTATTGCCTATGTAATCAAAGACAGGAAGAAAGAAGAATCAAAGACTTGAAAGTATATACATCAAGGCTCCCACACTGCCATCACCGGCGGCGGGGAGCGAACATTAGCAAAAAACACCTCTGAACCATAACGGCTCGGAGGTGTTTCTTCATCTATGGGCTTTATTCCTTTATCGTGACTTCCTTCCCGTCCTTGAAGGCAAACACCACCTTGTCATCGAAGATCGTGATCCGGCTGAACAGTCTGCGGACGTAGCTTTCGTCGAAGGTGATGATCGGTCCGGACAGGCCCTCCGCTTCAACAGCAGTTCCTATTGATAACTCAATTGATTTATGTTACTATGAATAAGCTCCGGACTCATCAAAATGTTACCTGAGCTTACTGATTTCACTTAATGCACGTTTGTGGTTTACACAGATTTTGGGGTAGAGCCAGTGCATTCATTTCTCAATGCTCCGCTCTTCCCCTTTTGCATTGACTATTACAGCTGAATATGCTAAAACGAACACAGCATATCACTTAATTTACGGCAGATATGTCTGATTGAGAAATGGCTGTTTATCAATCAAGCGCCAAAGAGTCAGCAAAATAGCATACATAATCATTTTTATTGCAGTAATCCATGACCTTTTCCCTCAGTTTATCGTTTGCGCCATATTCAATAAGCAAAACATCCATACCGTTTTGTTTGCAGACATTAAGATATTCAATAAAATACTCTCTATTCTCCAAATTATTTTCGCCAAAGGATTTATCATCGAAATTTATTGATGTAAATACGGTTTCCTGATTAACCGCTTTTATGCAAGTTGGGATAGAGCGATTATTTATTACTTCACTTATAAACACATCGCCGCCATTCACAATTACCTTTATTCCTTTTTCAGTAAAAGCGTTGAAAATATCCAGTAACGCATTGTATATTTTCTGCTCGTGAAATGCATAGTAAACATCGGTATTATCCACAAATAGTCCTGAAACTCCCTTATTCACCAGTTCATCCGCTGCTTCAACGATGTGTGTCTGCCATTTTTCTGATGATACATCTATCCACTTTTCATTATCCCAATCCTTGTATTCGCCTATGGTAAAAGGCAAAAATTCTTCGTAATAGTTGCGAAAGTCTTCTACTGAACCAATATTAAGATAGGAATATATCTCGTTGTTTCCGTTTTGGTGTATCACATCAATGTCCTCGGCTGTCAATAATTCTGCATCAATAACAAGAACGTCATAGTTGTTTATCGACAACAGTTTTTCCTTTTCTGCTCCGATAAAAACACCATACGGATGTCTTACATCAGTCAACTTTTCCGTTGTCTTTACCGTACAGGCTGTAAAAAAAATCACCACAGAAATCAGAACAAGTATTTTAGTCATTTCTTTTTTGCTCCTAAAAAAGAATGTGCCATCTCCAAATTTATAAGGCAGATTTACACACATTTTTCTCATTATATCACATCCCAACTAAAATTTCGATACCAACATACCAGAGCGTATCTGAAAACTCAAAAGAGTTGTATCATTTAGACAAAAGCCAAATGGAAGCAACGTGTACGAAAGCAAGAAACGATGAAGCAAGCTTATCATAACGAGTAGCAACTCTGCGAAAAGCTTTGATTTTATTGAAAAAACACTCAACCAGATGACGTTCCTTATACAACCAATAATCACAATACCACGGGTCAGAATTGTTTTCCTTTGGCGGAATTGTGTATTTTGCATTTTGCCCGGTAATGTAAGTTCTGATTTTTTTCAGTACCATAGGCTTTATCACCGAGAATATTACTGCCGGATATGTCAATTTCCGATAAAACATCTACTGCCGCCTTGGAATCGTGAACCTGACCACCTGTAAGCATAAAGCAAACAGGATTGCCCAATTCATCTACAACAGCATGGATCTTGGTTGCTCCTTTATTGTATTAAAGTGCGATGAATTGGAATTTGTCAATAAGCAATTTTGTATAATTAATTTTCCTTTATTCATCCAAGGTATTATAAACTACCCTTACACCTTGTACGACATCATTTTCAGCATAAAACACCACGGTGAACATTTGGCTATGCTCTATGAAAAATAGTTTTTGATTGCTGTCTTGAGTGCCGTAAATATACCTATATAAGCCCCTATCCTCAAAATTATTTATTTTTGACGGCTCTCCGTATTTCTTCAGCACATCAGCCTTTGTTGAAACATTTGGCGTTATACCCCCAATTGAGCAATCATCCGATTCAAGAGCGATATCGTAAATAAACCCATCCTCTTCTTGTCCTTCTATAAAGTCACCGATTCCCGCTACAAACATTTCTTTTCCGTTAAAATAAAAATCAGCCAATCCTGTATCGTCAACATAATGCGTTTCACGCTTTTGGTATGTCCACGCATCATCCAAATCGCCAATTCTCTTTGGCAATTCAAAGGGCACCCCTTTTATAATGAAACTTTTCCGGACACGTTCTATATCAAATTCCGTTTCATCAGCGTTATTTGAATCGATGTCAGAACTTAAATTATTGTTTCCTGTTGGTCCTTTGGCACAGCCTGTCAAACTGCAAAGTAATGTCGCTGCAATCAACAACGCAACTGTCCGTTTTATTCTTTTGCCAACACAATTAATTATAGACATAAGCACATGACCTTTCAACGAAATGGAACTGAGTTATCTACCAACATATACATATTCCGATTATCGGGCAGATTATCTGCCTTTATAAATCTATTATACCACACATTTCCACTTTTTTCAACCACTTTTCCACTCAAATTCCCATCGACACAACCTCGTCAATATCCGCTTCCCGCTTAGGTTTGGAGATTCCAATAAACTGCTTATGACACTCCCACAGATCCAACAGAAACCCGAACGGCATAAGCCACACCTCTTCCGAACCGAGGTGCAGATGCGCCGTTCCGTAATAGAACAGCCGGGTGAACAGTTCTGCGTCGTTCACTCGGCTGTTACTGCGTTTTTTGAGGTATCATCGCTTTCTACATTTCGTTTCGTGCCTTTCAGCATAGCTTCGGTGATTGCGTTCTTGTATTCGGCAAGCTCGCCGGGGGAGGTCAGGAGTTCCACGGTTTCCTCGGTGAGAAGCGGCTTTTTCTCGCTGTTTCTGAGATTATGTATCTCAATGCTCTGATTGCAAAGCAGAGTAATCAGCCAGATTATCTCGTCCAGAGCCATCTCCACTTCAAGCATCTGTTCGATCGTTCCTGCAAACAGCTTTTTCAGTTTTGCCTGAATATCTCCTGTGCTTTCACAGTCTGCCGTCAGAAGCTGAACGAGCTCCTTTTCGCTTAATCCGTGATTTCTGTTTTTCATACCAATTTACCCCAATTTTCTTTATGGTTATATTGGCATTTACACAGTTTTTTATTCAGACTCTCTATGCCGCCCATAAGGGCGGCATTTCTGCTTGTAGAAAAAGTATGTTTGTTTATAAAATGAAGCGATGCACAGTTCAGTTTATATCTCCCCGAACTCCTCTAGTCTCTGCATAATTTCCTTGCTTCTGTCGATAAACAGCAGAGCCTTGTTATGCTCGTAATACTCCTTACATCCAAACTCGGAAATAAATCTTGCCGTGTAGCTGTTTGCGGTAAGCTCGGTTACAAGTATCAGCATTTCCTGTCCGTCGGTGTACACTTCATTGCAGAAAATAAATGCGTTTGACATCTTATCCCGTGCCGTTTTCGCCGAAATTTTAAGTTCAGACACAAGACTGTCATATCTGCTCCTGATATCCGCAAACGCCGTTTTTCCGTCCTTGCCGACTGTGAGCGCAGTCATATTCTCAAGCTGTGATATTGCTCTTGCGAGCGTTTTCTGACGTGATACGGAAATGCTTGACGACCGCTTGCCGTTTTCAAGCTCATTTTTCTTTACCGCTATAAGCTCATTCATCAGCTTTTCTGCGGAAATATCGCTGTCATGCGTTCTCCGTTTGAATTCTTTCAGCGTTACAAGCGTTTCACGGAGCATATCCTCGCCGTCTGTTACCTGCTTTGCCGATGCCGTAACGCTGTCAAGGATAAGTCCGAGCAAGGATAAACGCTCGTCAAACTTTGCGTTTTCAGCCCTGTCTTTTATGCTGTCACTTGCATTGCCGCTGAGTATCTCGTCTATCTGATAGTCGCTCCTGTACTTGTTGAACAGGTCGTAATATGCCGCAAAGCTTCTCGCTGTCCTGTCGTGCTGTATGTACTGACGAATAAGCTTTATGTCGACCTTGATATTATTTTTTTCATACAGGGTTATCATCTGCGACAGGTCTTCCCAACCTCTCGCCGTAACGAACGATTTTCCGTCAACCGTACTTTCTATGCGGTAAAAATCCGCTTTCTTAATTTCAAGATAGGTAAGCACAGAGGCATGAACGCCCGCCTTGTAAGCGTATTCTTTCCACGCTGTAAAATCAGGCTCGATGTCAATTCTTTTCAGTCTGTCCCACGTTACAATGTCAAACTCACGGACGGAATTATTGTATTCGGGCGGATTTCCCGCAGTGACTATTATCCAGCCGTCAGGCACTCTGTGTCTGCCAAACACCTTGTATTGCAGGAACTGGAGCATAATCGGGGCGAGCGTTTCTGATACGCAATTTATCTCATCAAGGAACAGTATTCCCTCTTTTACACCCGTATTTTCCATAAGGTCATACACTGCCGAGATGATTTCCGACATAGTGTACTCCGACACGTCATATTCCTTACCGCCGTAATTCTTGTGTACAATGAACGGCAGTCCGAGTGCGGATTGCCTTGTGTGGTGCGTCATGGAGTACGACAGCAGACCTACTCCCATTTCCGACGCTACCTGCTCCATTATCGCAGTCTTGCCTATTCCGGGAGGTCCCATCAGAAATACAGGGCGCTGTTTTTCAACAGGAATCGCATAGCCGCCCGTTTCGTCCTTTGTGAAATATGCCGTCATGGCATTCTTTATCTGTTCTTTTGCTTCTTTTATATTCATACTCTGCTCCTTTAGATCTCATCCGACGGAAGAACAAGCTTTATCGCCCACGGCGGAACATCGGGATTATTGTACTCATCGTCTATGAGTACAAATGCCGTTTCATACGGCGGTTTTCTTGCCGGAAAATCCCCGTATCCGTCTGTAAGATAAATAAGCCCCTTGAGATTTGTAAACTCCTTGCTTTGTATCAGCTTATCAACATAAGCGAATACCGGGCGGAAATCCGTACCGCCGAATCCGTGCAATTTCATTGCAGCAAGATAATCGTCAAACTCTTCCTGCGAGGTTATCTTTCTGTCCTCCTGTATGTCCGTGTCGCACTGGATAATATGAAGATTTATCTTTGTGAAAAAGCTTTCCTCGTTTTTGAGGATATTGTACGTCTTCTGAATGAATTTCTGTACAAGCTCGCCTGATACCGAGCCCGATGTATCAATTGCTATAACAAATTCCTTTATTCGCTTTACTTCCTTGTATTCAAGCGGTTCTATAAGCGGCATACGCTCATATAATTTCAGTCCGTAGGTGTAGAAGATATAATCAAACTCATCATCGTTTACACGCATCGCTTCTCCCATTACAGAGAATTTTTTCAGAAATTGCGTATAGTCGTATTTCTCACGGTTGACGGCGTTCAGATTCTGAATGAAGCTGCCCCTTGTATCGCCTTTTTCCTTTGAAAACGCTTCTATTTCGATCTGCATTTTCTCCGAAATTTCTTTCCAGTCCTTTTCAAGCTGTGAGGCGGTTTCAGCTGACATCTGCATATCATTTCCCGTTCCATCTTCATTTCCGGGATTTTCTGCGTTACCGTTTCTGTTGCTGCCATTGCTGTTATCCGTATCATTACCCGACTGTCCGTTATCAGAATTCATGTCATTACTGTTCCGGCTGTTGCCGTCCTTGCTGTCCTGATTGCTTTTGATCTGCGTTGAAGCTTCTGTTTCAGGCGGCTTTGCATACCAGATTCTGTGGTCGTCTTCCGCAAACAGCTCCGACCAGGCATAGACCTGCAAATCGTCAACATTCCTCAGGAGATAGTCATATATCTTCTCTGCGGTGACAAACCGGCAATCCGTTTTGATTTTGTCGATAATACTACCCTGTCTGACTTGTCGGGGCGAAGAAAGCGCCTTTATATCGAGCTCATTCATGATATTCTCAGCGGCGATATCGCACGCCAGATTCCACCTGAGCGTGTCTACAAGCGTACCGACAATATTGTGGCGGAACACGCAATGAAGCATCATATGAAGATATGCCCGCGTCAGATTATATCCGGATTTATAGCTTTTCAGCACATAGCTTTCGTCATAGAAAATGTATCTGCCGTCAGTAGCAACAGTTTCGGTGATGATCGAGGTTTTGAGCGGCAGCTTATTAATTGCGTTGTCAAGAAATCTGAGATTTACGGCAAGCGTATTGCGGGACAGCATAAGTATGTCGGTTGCAAGCGCCGAGAGCTTCTCGGCACGCTCCTTTGCCTTTTCGTATTCCTTATCCGTAAAATCACTTCCTTTGTCAATTCAATAAGTTATCCCGTTGTACCAATCGGTTATTTCATTGCCTGTCTGAGATGAGTAAATATGCATTTTTTCGCAACCGTAAAAAATTCTCCGTGAAATAAAGGTATTTTCACTTAGCGTCACCTTTTCAAGGAAAGTACAATTCGCAAATGCGTGTTGCTCTATAACTCGCACCGTATCGGGAATAGTCAGCGTCTTCAGCGAGGTACATCCCGCAAAAGCGGCACCGTGTATATAAAGTCACATATAAGGCTATAGTTCCAGCGATGACAGCGGGTCGTAAAAATTGTCGTGTTCCGGACTGTTTGCAACCGTCAGAAGAAATGCGGCAGCAGAGGTATTACCCTGCTCGTCTGCAAATTCAATAAGCCCTGTTACATTCCCGGCGGTGATCAAGCCGTTTTTCTTGCATATTCCGAGTAGCTCGGCACTGTCCTGCGTAATACAGTAACGCACGGCGTTTTCCGCATTATTATGCAGAAAATCAAGGTAATGCTCCTCTGCTGAGGCGCTGAGATTCACTCTGTACATAAGACGTGAAAACGCTATCGCATATTGAAGATTTTCGTCCTGCAAAGCGGGGAAATAATTATCCTGCGCCGTAAAGTCAAAACCGTCTTTGCCCCAGATATTACGCAATATAAAATTGTACGCCGATGATCCGTCGGTCGCCGTAACTGCTTTATAAAGCGATTTCCCGCTGATTGTGCTTCTGACGGTAACGCTTACACAATCGGAAAATGCGTCGCCGCCGACTGAAGCTATGCCGTCCGGGATCTCAAGTTCATGCAGGCTTTCGCACATAAAGAATGCCTTTTCTCCTATACTTTCCAACCTGTCGGGAATATTTACCGATTTCAGGTTGTGGCAGTTCAGAAATGCCATATTTCCTATTTTAAGCAAACTGTCGGGAAGCGTGATACAAGCAAGGCTTGTACACTCTTTGAATGCTCGCTCATCAAGCTCTGTGACTGTATCGGGCAGAGATACCGATACCAGCGACAGGCAACTGCCGAAAAGATTATATCCTATCTTAGTAACGCCTGCGGGAATGTCAATACTTTCAAGGCTTGTGCATCCCCAGAATGCAGAATTCCCGATTTCCGTAAGTTTGTTATCAAGATATATTTTATTGAGTGCACTGCACTGGGCGAAAGCACAGCTTCCGAGCCGTTCAACACTGCCCGGCAACGTGACAGAAGTCAGCGATGAACAGCCGTAGAATGCGCCGTCGTTTATGACTTTCAGACTTTCCGGGAGCGTAACGGCAATAACGCTCTGTAAGCCGCAGAGGGCGTCCTTGCCTATCATCGTTACACCGTCAGGCACGGTAATGACAGTTTCGTCCTCTTTTAGCAGACATTTTTTCAGTACAGCATCCTTTATATCAAATTGTGCCAAAGCAATTACCTCTTCCTGTTTCTGTAGTATAAGAGAGTTCATTCTTCTTTGTTTACCGCAATAATTCTATATGTCGATATCATTATCGTCAACAAGCGGAATTCGACTTTTTTGCTGTGACGTTATTTATTTTACTGGTATTTTTTCAAACACGGTATTCCCTCCGATATTCAGAAAATTCACCATGAGCAAGGTTTATGCGTTTTATATCTTTATGGTTTAAGTATATCACAACGCAGCTGAATATTCAATGTTTAATCAATGTCCGTAACAACAGAAAAACCGCACTGATATAAAGGTGCGGTCTTTCTTGAACTTATCAAAGATTGTCAACTGCCGAACGTTCAACCGCAAGGCATTTTGTATAGCTTTCCATATGCCTTTATTATCATAGAGCCTGTGAGTATCTAATACATTGATAAATTCTCCAATTACTTTGTTAGTCTGCTTTGGATTAAAAACAAGTAGTATTGGTTTAATACCCGTCTTGCCCGCAAGTGTTGTGATATAATGTAGCCATTCCTTATTTCTTATCAAAAATCAACAAAACTCGTTTGGTTTAGCTTTAGCCAAACGAGTTTTGTTTTTTACTCCCTGAGATTTTCTTTGAGTTTTACTTTTCGATATTCTTTTGGTGACATACCAATGTATTTATGAAACAGTCTGCTGAAATAAAGCGAATTGGTGTATCCAACCATATTTGCAATTTCAGTAATGGTGTAGTCCGTATTTTCTAACAAACTTTGTGCGTTGGAGATTCGCAGCTTTAAGATATATTGCAGCGGACTGGAACCTGTGATTTCTTTAAAGCACTGAATAAACCAACAGTTGCTAAGCCCTTTGGATTCGGAGTACTCCTCAATGCTGATTTCTGTGTTGTAATTCTTACGAAAATAGTGCATCGCAAAAGCAACTTCTTTTTCACTGGTGCTGCTGAATTTCTTTGCACTCATGATTGCACGGCTTATCAAAACAAAAATATTTCGCAGCTGCAAAGAAATCAATTCATCATACCGTGGTCTGCAAAGCTGCAATTCCTGAATCATCTGACCAAATAACCACTGATAATCGGGAGATGTTCCGATATAGAGAATATTATTTTGCAGGTTGATATTGTAATACTTTAAAATTTCTTCTACTTCATTTCCGGTAAAATGCACCCAATAAACATCGGTTTGATCTGCACGATAATAAACATATTCCTGTGGTTGATCCGGCAAATATATAATAATATTTCCGGCTGAAACCGTTTTTTCTTCTCCGTGAATGAAAAAATGTCCTTTTCCGTAGGCAATATATAAAAGCTGATAATCTTTTCTTCCATTCGGACGATGTGTTACTACTTCAGAACGATTTTTCACACGATAATTTCCACAGCTTGTTACAATCAAAGGTTTTGTATTATCCACTACAGTAGATGTAGAGTTGTTTAAATAGGCAACATTCATAAACATAAAAAGCACCTCCTTACTTCTATAACTATAGCATATCACACCTGATCACTGATTACAAGAAAAATCCTAAACTTTGTGCATATATTTTATAACTTTGTGTATTTTTTAAGCCGTTTTGTGTGGTATAATAGAATTAAGAAATGAGAGGAAAGAATTAAAAAAAGACGTCTTTCATTGTAATTCCATGCTGAATTCAGTAAAATTCTTTATGCTCAAAAAAATAATCATCTATTCTGACGATGGCATTATTTTGTTTTTGCAAGATGAAAAGCAGTTCGTATCATTCATTATGGAAAAATTCTGTCCATGTGGGCATACAAACAATGAAAGGATCTCTATTATGAGCAAAGAAAAAACATACTTAAAGTGGTATAACAAAGTCGGTTATGGTTCCGGCGATGTTGCAGGGAACATTGTCTATGCATTGCTGACATCATTCATAATGATCTATCTTACCGACACGATTGGATTAAACGCAGGTGTTATTGGCGTTCTCATTGCTGTATCGAAGATTTTTGATGGAATAACAGACATCATTTTTGGTACGTTGATTGATAAGACACATACGAAAATGGGCAAGGCAAAACCGTGGATGCTTTATGGTTTTATCGGCTGTGCAATTACCTTGATTGGTGTATTTGCAATCCCGATGAACATGGATAATTTTGCTCAGTACGCATGGTTCTTTATCTGCTACACACTTCTTAACAGTGTATTTTATACGGCAAACAACATCGCATATTCTGCTCTGACCGCTCTTGTTACAAAGAACAGCAAGGAAAGAGTTCAGATGGGTTCTTATCGCTTTATCTTCGCATTTGGAACAAGCCTCCTGATTCAGGCTGTTACATTCCAATTTGTTGAAGCAATGGGCGGCGGTGCAAATGGCTGGAGAACAGTCGCAATTATTTATGCGGTTATCGGTCTTATTGTAAATACAATTTCCGCTCTTTCTGTAAAGGAACTTTCTGATAAGGAACTTGCAGACAATGAAACAAAAACAGAAGAAACCAGATACAGTTTTGGAGAAGCATTCAAAATTCTCGTACACAACAAATATTATGTGATGATCACAGTAACCTACATTTTGCAGCAGTTCTATGGTGCGATGATCGGTGTTGGAACATACTATGCAAAATATGTTCTCGCAGATGAGAATATGTTTGGCACGTTTGCGTGGTTTATCAATATTCCTTTGATTATCGCCTTGATCTTCACTCCTACCATCGTACAAAAATGGAACGGTATGTATAAGCTGAACAAATACAGCTACATGGTAGCAACAGTTGGCAGACTTCTGGTAGCAGTTGCCGGATACATGGGAAACATTCCGCTGATGCTTGCATTTACAGCACTTGCAGCACTCGGTCAAGGTCCATGGCAAGGTGATATGAATGCAGTCATCGCATCATGCTCTGAATATAGCTGGCTTACCAAACACAAGCACGTTGATGGAATCATGTACTCCTGCACATCACTTGGTGTAAAAATTGGTGGTGGACTTGGAACGGCAATTGTCGGTCTTTTGCTCGACTTTAGCGGATTCAAGGGCACTTTGACAGTACAGCCTGATTCTGCTATCAATATGCTTCACATTATGTATCTGATCGTTCCGTTTGCACTGGATCTGATCATCACATTTATTCTTTCTAAGATGAATGTTGAAAAGGCAAATGCGGAAATCAAAGAAAAACTTGGAATATCCGAAAATGAAGTTGTGATGGAATCACAGAACTAAAATGGAGGGAACAATATGAAATATACACTCGACTGGCTGACCAATCCGGAAGTGTTTGCAGTCAACAGAATCGCAGCACATTCCGACCACAGAATCTATGCAAACCATTTTGAAGCCGATGCAGACAATTCCTCTCTGATTCAGAATCTGAACGGCACCTGGAAATTTGCGTGGGCAAAGAATCCGTCTGAATGGCAGCAAAAGTTCTATGAAGAAAGCGACAGCACTGACAATTTTGACAACATTCAGGTTCCGGGACACATAGAATTGCAGGGATACGGCAAACCGCAGTACGTCAATACCATTTATCCTTGGGAGGGACAGGAGCAACTCCGTCCGCCGTTTATCTCCGAAAAGGACAACCCTGTCGGCAGCTACGTCAGATATTTTGACTTGAACGATGCTCTGAAAAACAAGCGTGTATTCATTTCTTTTCAGGGTGTGGAAACTGCTATGTATGTCTGGCTGAACGGCGAATTTATCGGCTACAGCGAGGATTCTTTTACACCGTCTGAATTTGAACTGACACCATATATCCGTGAAAAGGACAACAAACTTGCTGTTGCAGTGTTCAAAAGAAGTTCTGCAAGCTGGCTGGAAGATCAGGATTTCTGGAGATTCTCCGGCATTTTCCGTGACGTATTCCTTTATGCGGCACCGTCTGCCCATGTTCGTGATATGAGAGTGATTGCAGATTATGACGGTACAAATGGTATCTTCTCTGCAACGCTGGATATTGCGGGCAAGTGTTCTGTGAAATCGATCTTGACAGATGAAAATGGAACGGTCATCGCAGAATCCAATGAAAAGGAATCTGTAAACCGGACAATTGAAAATAGCAAGCCTTGGAGTGCCGAAATACCGAATCTCTACACGTTTACAGTGATTCTGACAGACGAAAGCGGAAATGAAATCGAGGTCAGCAGAACCAAGGTTGGATTCCGCCGATTTGAACTGAAAAACGGAATCATGTGCCTGAATGGAAAACGTATTATTTTCAAGGGTATCAATCGACACGAATTTGATGCGAAAACAGGCAGAGCAATCACAAAGGAAGATATGCTGTTTGACATCCGGTTCATGAAGAAAAACAATATCAATGCAGTTCGTACCTGTCATTATCCGAACAATTCTCTTTGGTATCAGCTTTGCGATGCATACGGCATTTATCTGATTGATGAAACCAATCTGGAAACACACGGTACATGGCAGAAGCTTGGTGCAACAGATCCGTCTTGGAATGTGCCGGGTTCACTTCCGGAATGGAAAGAAGCTGTGCTGGACAGAGCAAAATCAATGTACGAACGGGACAAGAATCACGCAAGCGTTCTTATCTGGTCTTGCGGAAACGAATCCTACTGCGGAGAAGATATTGCTGCAATGTCGGAATATTTCAGAAGCGCAGACCCGACAAGACCGGTGCACTATGAGGGTGTTACAAGAGTTCCGGACAATCAGTATGATTTCATCACGGATATGGAAAGCCGTATGTACGCAAAACCGCAGGAAGTGGAAGAATACCTGAAACAGAACAGCGGCAGACCTTATATTAGTTGTGAGTATATGCACGCTATGGGCAATTCTCTTGGCGGTTTGAGCCTTTACACTGACCTTGAGGACAAATATGAGGCTTATCAGGGTGGTTTCATCTGGGACTACATCGATCAGGCAATCGAAACCCAAAATGACGACGGGGAAACAGTTCTGGCTTATGGCGGAGATTTTGAGGACAGACCAAGCGATTACGGATTCTGCACCAACGGTGTGATCTATGCTGACAGAACCTACTCTCCAAAGGTTCAGGAAATGAAGGCTCTTTACTCCAACATCAGAATGTCTATTCAAAACGGAATGCTTACCGTAGAAAATCGAAATCTCTTTGCAGATACAAACAACTTGTCCTTTGTTGTACGATTGGAAAAGAACGGCGTTGTTCTGAAATCCGATACATTTTCTCTGAATGTTCCTGCCGGAGAAAGCAAGACACTGAAACTGACACTTCACAAAATAGACAGTGTAGGAGAATATGTTTATCATGTTTCTGCCGTTACCGCAGATCATACACTATGGGCAGATGCAGGGCACGAAATTGCCTTTGCTCAGGAAGTGTTTGAAGTGAAAGATAATCAGATTCCGGAAACCACATTGCAAAAGCCAACGATTGTATACGGCGATGTTATCATTGGCGTTCACGGAGAAAACTTCTCCATGATGTTCGACAAAAAAGAGGGCGGCATCAGTTCTCTGAAATACAATGATTTTGAATATATCACACGCACACCAAAGGTCAGCTTCTGGAGAGCGATGACAGACAATGACACCGGTGCTTCCGAGCCGTACAATCTTGCACAGTGGTATGCCGCAGGCAAATTTGCAAAGTATAAAACCGTTTCATGGCTGGAACAGGAAGATGCTCTGAAAATCACATTCACATATCAGGCTGCCTGCATTCCGACTTTTGAGTTTACTGTAACCTATACCGCACACTTTGACGGAAAGCTGGGCGTAAGTGTAAATTATGCAGGAGTAAGCGGTATGTCCGATATGCCGGTTCTTGCATTGGACTTCAAGATGAAAAAACAGCTTTGCAATTTTCAGTATTACGGACTCGGCCCTGATGAAAATTACAGCGACCGATGCAAAGGAGCAAGACTGGGATTGTGGAAATCTACGGCAAAAGAAAATCTTTCCGGCTACCTCAATCCGCAGGAATGCGGTAATCGTACCGGTGTAAGAACGCTCTCTGTCCATGATGATATGCAACATGGTCTGACGTTCCAAAAGGCATCTGCTCCGTTTGAAATGAGTGTACTGCCATACAGTGCCTATGAACTCGAAAATGCAATGCATCCGGATGAACTTCCAAGTGTTCGCTACACATGGGTCAGAATCGCCGCAAAGCAAATGGGTGTCGGCGGCGATGATTCCTGGGGTGCACCGGTGCATGAGGAGTACAGAATCCATGCAGATCAGCCGATGAAATTGGAATTTGTAATTATGCCCTTAAGATCGTAAAAAGAAAGGAAAGCAATGAAAATACAGGATTTTCAAGACAATGTTACTTGTGGTGGATTTGATAATATCTTCGCAAATATTTATAAGCCACAGGATATAGAAAGTCAGAAATCACGATATATGAGTGCTGTGGAGAAATTCACAGCACTGTATCCGAATAGAAATGATATACACGTTTATTCTGCTCCGGGTAGAACAGAAATCGGCGGTAATCATACCGATCATCAACATGGCTGTGTCATTGCAGGAGCAGTTGACTTAGATGTTATCGGTGTTGTAGCATTTCACGACGAAAACATCATCAGAATTAAATCAGAGGGATACGATGAATTTGCAGTTTCACCGGACGATTTGGATGTTCATATCGGTGAAAAAGGTTCTTCTGAAATTGTCAGAGGGATTGCAGCTCGCTTTAAGGATTTAGGTGTAGAAATTTCCGGATTTGATATGTATACAACTTCAAATGTACTTGGCGGAAGCGGTATTTCTTCTTCTGCTGCATTTGAAACATTGATTGCAACGGCAATTGACAGCTATTACAATAACAATCAGATTGGTGCAGTAGAAATCGCAAAAATCGGACAATATGCAGAAAACTTTTATTTTGGCAAGAAAAGCGGATTGATGGATGCACGGCTTGCCGTCCGTGAGGAAAAGGAACGCTCTGCCATTGATAAGGTGAAAGCCGCCTACGGTGAGAAATACGATCCGATGATGATGCACGACAGCAAGCGTGACGTGGCAGATCTGCTCCACGAGGAAACGGAAGTACGATCCGTACGGGAATTTCTGCGGCATGAACAGCAACAGCAGGCGCAGCAGAAACAGAATAAGAAGAAAAGTAGAGACAGTTGGGAGCGCTAAAATTTCAACGGGAGTGCTTTTTAACCGATGCACTCCTTCTTTTTACGTTAATTCGTGAAAATGGTAGAATTTTTTACATTCTTGTGCTATAATTATTATGTATTTTTATATGTAAGGGCGTATTATGATGAGCGAGAATCTTTTGTCCGTATTCAAAAAAGAATTAGGATATGTTAATGCCACGAATCAATATGTAGAACTATCAATTAGAATTACAGAAAAAGAGCATAGTTTGGATTTAATGAACAATTTGCAAGGCTTAGCCCAAAGCGTAAATCTGAATGTGTCTACTCTTACAGAAGACTATATGTGTAGGATCAGCAAGAGTTATATTGTGAACATACATTCATGTCTTGAGAATTTTCTCAAATCATTTAAACATCTTCCCGGTTCTCCCACCAATATCACAGAAATTAAAAAAACGAGTGAAGACGATTGGTTGGAATGGACACTGAAAATTGCCTTTTCAAGTATAGAAAACGATATTAAAAATGATATCGGTATTTGTGAATACTATCGTTTGGTTCGAAATTGCATAGTTCATAGTGGAAAATCCTCATCCACACTAAAAAGTAAACGAGCTTTAATAAAAACGACAGACAATCCGAGGTTGAACGTCCCCAATGGTTTGGATTCTCTCACATTTGATGACCAAGTTTTATTTTCAAGAGCAGCCTATAATGTTGCAAAGTACATTTTTAATAATAGTCAGTATGATGTAAACGCTATAATTGAAGCCAATAGAGAAATCTTGAATAATTTAATTATGCCTTTTCAAGAGCCGGGATCTCGCTCAAGAGCAACCAAGAAAGTAAAATATTTTATTGGTTTATCATATCCAGAATTGAAAGATGTGGATTGGGAGAGTGTTGTATCTACATTGCTCAATTGATTAGTAAAAATGGGGCATTCGCTTAACGGTAAAGCATCCCCCTTCATAAGCACATCTCGTGCTTTGAGGGGTGTTTATGAAGGGGAAGATCGAGGTTCGAATCCTCGGTGCCTCACCATTTTTGCGTGAGTTTTTCGGAAGGAGGATAATGAAATGCCGGATAACAATTTACATAGCATTAATAAACTGCAAGATGACATAAAAGCAGCAAAGTGGTTGTCTGTATTTTTGCCCAAGAAAAAACGTCAACAGATAAAGGAGTTAGAAACCTCTTTGGCTAATATGATTCATTTGATTGAATCTTTTAACAAATACTTTTCAGATGCAGGTTGGTGTGCATATGACTCTATGAATATGCCGCTTATGGAGAACGCAGTTAAAGCATATGAAGCGGGCGGGATTGATGCCGGTGAACAGGTACTAATTCAATACTATCAAACCGATGTAAAAGATATTATGCATTGGTTGAAAAATAAAGCCAAACCCTTTAGGGAACGATATGAATTAATTAAATGCGCATTTGACGATCATTTTGCTGAACGCTATCATGCGAGTGTCCCTCTGTTTCTAATCATAATCGATGGTGCAGTTAATGATTACACTAAAAGCAAAGGTTTCTTTGCAGAAGGAACCGATGTTTCCGCATGGGATTGCTTGGTGGGCTGTGGCGATGAGCCAACAAAAATAAAAGACATATTTAAAAAGGGCAGAAACAAAACAAACCACGACGAAATTCGATTGCCGTATCGTAATGGCATTTTGCACGGTCGAGATCTAAATTATGCTAACAAGTATGTCTCTTGTAAATGTATATCGTTAATGTTTGCTTTAGCTGATTGGATGAATATGAAAGACAGCGAAAATACTCGAAAGCAAAAATTTGAAAAAGAGTGTAATCCGCCGCCTATTTCAGAATCATTGAAAAAGATAAAGCAAAATGCAATCGACAGGCAAGAAATACAGAAATGGGTCAAGCGAGATATTAAAATCGGAGAAACTATCTCCGCAACTCCAACAATCGAGGAATGCAAGGATTTCCCATATCTATTACCGCTAATTAGCGCATTTAATGCTTGGAGCACCCGTAATTATGGTTCATTATCTGTTTGGTTCAAAAATGTTTTCTCATATGAATCTTCTGACAAAAAACGAGCAGGAGAATGTAGAAAACTTTTTGATCACAAAAATCTGATTTCTTATGAATTGGAAGAAATAGAAGAACGTGCTCTTGCTCTAACTAAAATTGTTGTATTGGTGAAATGGAAAAGTAATGACATCGTTCATACTGAACACTTTGAATTTGGTTGCTCATATCAACAAGAAGACGGAAACGTGGGATATCCTTGGAAAAACAACGGAGCTTGGATTCTTATACCGTGGAAAATACAAGGATTGTATAAATGACTGGTTTGACTGTCAAAGAGGAAGAAGGGATATACAAGTATCGGTTGGATGGAGCGTCCTCTTATCTCCCGCCACTACTCTCTTTCCTTTATAAATTATAAAAATTTTCATAAAACTACCTATCCAAACTGATTTTGATGCACTATAAGGGTGTAATCATGATTGCGTCCCAAAAGAAAGGAGGAGAAAAACTTGGACGAGAACAAAATTATCCCGTACATCGAACCGATATTTCGTTTCTGTTATAAGCGTTTATCCAACCGCTACGATGCCGAGGATCTTGCGAGTGAGATCATTTGTCATATCCTTGAAGGAATGAACAAATATCAAATCGAATCGCTTGATGCATGGGTTTGGCGTATTGCTCATAACCGCTATGCCCGGTTTATTGACAATCGGAATAAAAATCAAATCGTATTGTCATGCGAAGATGAACTTTTTGACATTGCTGATTATTCCAATGTCGATGAGGACAACACACAGGAGCAATATGAAACGGTGTTTCGCTATTTGCACACGTTATCTTCCGAGTACAAAAATATTTTTGTGGACTACTATATTGGCAAATTGTCACTCAGAAGTCTTGCCGAAAAGTATTCTCTCCCCGAAACCACAATCAAATGGCGACTGAACGTAGGACGCCAAAAAATCAGAGATAGGATAGGAGAAGATAAAATGGATAAGGTCTATCAGAGAATTAATTGGAATACCGGAACTTGTAACGGTAATATGGATTCCGACGCATATCTTCATACACAGATTTCCCGTGCTATTTGCCTCGCAGCTTATGAAAAGCCTTTGACAGTAGAGGAGATCAGTATCAGTACGGGTATTCCTACAATGTATATAGAGGATGAACTCCCCCGCCTTGAATATGGGGATGCTATCTGTAAGGTGGGTAACAAATATGTAACCAATTTTATTATCTTTCGATTGAAAGACAGAAAGCAGACCGAAGACGTTTCAGCATTGGTAGTCAGTATGCTTGCGGACAAATTCGAAGTTATACTAAGAGAAGCGGAAAATAAAATCAGCGCGTTAGATTTTTACGGCAATGATTTCGGCATAGGAAGACTTGGATATATCGTCGTTCCGTATCTGCTCAGGCATAAAATCAGCGATGTAAAAAACAACCGCTTGAAGCTTGAAAACGGTCCGTATCCGCCGAGAAAAGACGGGGGCTACGGTTGGTTTATCGTAGAAGAAACGGTCGATGAATCGGAAAACTGTGCAGAGTATAATTCCGGATGCAATGTTGCAGGAGACGACAGCGGCAGCGAGTACAAAGTTCCGTCGCATATCTATTACTATTGGATCAGTAAGTATTTTGATTACAACATTTACCATAACAAAGGGATGCGCTGGATGTGTGCAAATGGCATACCACAGAACAGTGTAAACGGTGTTGTGTCCAAAGAAGCTCTTTCCGAAGAAGATGCCGCACATCTTATCGAAACAAATCTGCTTATAAAGTCAGAGGCAGGCTTTAGCTTAAACTTCCCGCACTTTACCGCAGAGCAGTTTGGAAAATTTGTTTCACTGTTTGAGATGACTGATAAAAAGCTCAATGATCTCCTTGCGGAGTGGATCGTAACTGTGCGCAATAATTTTGAAAATTTCGTTCCGAAACACCTACACGATCAGATCAATCAGTGGGTTAGCTGTTATCTGCATCAGATCATTGGATATATTACAGATGAGCTGATTCGCCGTGGTATCCTGCGTAAACCCGACAATGAAAAGCCCTTAACCGATGGCGTATTCATCGTTGAAGGAAAGTACATCAATCCCTAAATAAGTTTACTGCCGAGCATAACTATACTGGTTACGCTCGGCGGCATTAGCATATTATTGAAGGCTACTATTCTCTCAATTCTGTTTGGATGATATGTATTTGAATCATTTTTATGAAATCGTGCTTTTTGCATAAAAACCCCTTGACAAATTCCATCTCAAGATTGGTTCATGCAGTATTATCCTTATGGATATTATAATGAACACTGCATCGTCTTTAATAAACAGCATATTCCTATGACAATCAATGCACAGGTATTCAATAAACTGTTTGACTTTGTTGAGCAATTTCCACACTATTTTATCGGTTCAAATGCAGACCTTATTTTTGGCAGAAACAATACATCGATGGGCATTGTTTGGTTATGCCTTGGTTCAACATTTCTTTGTCCGGCTCCTTTGTATTTGAAAAAGAACAAAGAGAATGATGAATGATTAATCTCAGTGTTTTGTATGCTGTTGCATATACTCTTACGCTAAAGAATGCGGCTCGTGAAAGGAGTTTACAATGATAATTTACTGTATGAGTGATATCCACGGTTGCCTTGCGGAATTTGAGGACGCACTTTCACTTGTTCTCGATGATATAGAACAGGGCAAGGCGAAGCTCGTTCTTCTCGGCGATTATATTCACGGCGGTCCGGATAACCGTGGTGTTCTGGACAGGATAATGAAGCTCCGGGAACGTTTCGGTTCGGACAGAATTATTGCTCTGCTCGGCAACCACGATGAATGGGTAGTCAACGGATCGTCAACCATAAGCAACAATTCTGTATATGCCCGTATAGAAGAGTGGGAGGATGAGAGCGATGATGAGTATATCAACTGGCTCTCTTCCCTTCCGCTGTATTATGTGGAGGGAAACACGATTTTCGTTCACGCCGGTATTGATGAAGAAGCGGGTGATATGTGGGAATGGGAAACATCAGAAGATGTATTCTCCTCAAAATATCCCGCTGAAACCGGCAAAATCGAGGGGCTTGATATGAAAGTAGTCGCAGGTCATGTCGGCACCGCCGAAATATCCGGCGACAAGTTCTTCCACGACATTTATTTCGACGGAGAATCTCACTATTACATAGACGGCACTGTTCTCGACAGCGGAGTTATTCCGGTACTTATGGTAGATACGGAAAACGATAAGTATTATCAGGTGACAGACTCGGGAAAACGGCTGATTGAACCTTACGAAGAATAAGGCTTAAGAAACGGGCGAATAAAGGGGCGTGGGGCTGTGAAATAGAGATGTGGCTTGAAAATGATGTATCATACAGCACAGAAAGTCGGAATCCCGATTATGAAGACCCTTACCGGTCTGAATCGTCAATGGTTATTGAAGACGGTTTTATCTACTTCTATGATTGTGACGGTATCAGTCCGTCAAAGCTCAGTGACAAATATTGTTGGTTCAAAGCAAGAAAGGTAAAATACCACATTATACCAGACTAAAATAATAGCAAATCCCTCCGGGCCCAAAAGTCCGGAGGGATTTTCACTGTAAGGTATATATTGATTTTACTCGCTGTCTTATGCGTTGGCTGTCTGACCGCCGTTCATATCGGGAGGATTGACTCCGCCAAAGCCGCCATGATTATTACCGCCGGGACGGTTACCTCCGCCAAATCCGCCGTTTCCTCCGTGCTGACCTCCGCCGAAGCCTCCGCTCATTCCACTGCCGTAGATGTAGCCGGACATAGTGATCTCCTGCGTGCTGTCGCCTACTGTAAGTGTGTATGTTCCGTCAGAAGTAATATCCGGAGTGCTTATTACTACGGTCTGGAACGATACAGTGGGTGTAAACTCTGCAATTACGTTTCCGCTTGAATCGGTGAGCTTTACTGCTGTTCCTGCACTTGCGTTACCTGTGCTTGCAAGTATCGAACCTTGCGTTGACTCCGAGCCGAAGTTCATAGCCATACCGCTTGAGCCTGCCATAATTACCGTACCGCCTGTTATCACAGCGTTATTTTCATAATCAAGCGAGCCGTTACCATTGCTTGTAGGACCGTACACATAAACCGTACCGCCCGATATTTCAATATCGCCGTTCGAGTCAAGTCCGTCGCCGCTTGCATTGACGTGGATTTCACCGCCCGTTATAGTAATTTTAGCTTCGCTGTCGGCTGAGAATGAGTCGGGGCCGAAGCCTCCGCCCACGCCCTGATTGTCGCCGCCTGCGGCATTGATTCCATCGTCCGATGACGTAAGTTTTACCTTGCCGCCGCTGACCGTTACCGTCTGACCTTCAAGACCTTCATAGCATTTTGCGATGTTTATCTCGCCACCGCTGACAACCGTGTTGTTGCCGGAGTGAATGCCGTCGTCGCCCGTGCTTATGTCAAGCGTACCGCCCGATACTGTAACGTCTGCGCTGCTGTGGATTGCATCGTCAAGCGTATCAATATCAAACGTACCGCCCGATATTGTCAGCACGCCGTCAGCCTTTATACCCTTATATGACTCGGTGCTGTCGACTGTTGTCTTTTCGGACGAACCGCCTCCTGCCTTAAAGGTGAATGTTCCGTCCTTTATGTCAACCGTACCCGATGCATCGATGCAGTCCTTGCCGCTTGTGATGTTCAGCGTACCGCCGGAAATATATACATATCCCTTTTCGGTATCGTCTGTGTTTTCGCTGTGTATTCCGTCCGTTCCAGATGTAACGGTAATAATACCGCCTGCGATTCTTACGCTGTCCTTGCCCGAAAGACCCTGTGATGCGGAGGTGATGTTATATGTTCCGCCCGTTATCTTGAGGTCGTCCTTTGTTACAATGCCGTGCTTGCTTTCGCACTTTACGTTCAGAGTACCGCTACCGTTGAAGGTTATATCCGATTTTGAGAATATCGCACCGTCAACGTTTGTTGCATCATCTGATGAAGCAAATTCACCCGTGCTTGAAATCGTGTTCTCTGTTCCCTTTACCGTTGTTATAAATACCTTGTCGGCATTTATAATATAAAGCGCCGCACTTCCCTCTTTAGTGATGCTTGCGTTGTCAAGCACAAGCTGTACCTTGTCGCTGTCGCCGGCATTTACGATTATCTGACCCGTGAATGTTCCGCTGAATTTATATGTTCCGGCTTTGGTTATTGTGACCGAGCCGTCTGCAACTGTTACAGAACTGTCCGAACAGCTTGCCGTACTGTCGCTGAGAGTGATATCTGTGCATTCCGAGTAATCGCCCGACAGATCACGGGCAGAGAACATATCGTCCGCTGTAAGCTGTTTATCGCTGTCAGAAGTCTTACTGTCCGATGCCGAACTTATATCTGTTGCTGAAGAAGCGCTGTCAGAGCTGACGGTCGTACTGCTTTCAGCCTTTGATGCCTGTGAATCCGATGATGTGTTGTTATCGCACGATGTAAAGCATGAAACTATAAGCGCTGCAGCAATTGTTACAGCTAAGATTTTCTTTTTCATAAAATTACCGCCTTTCGTATCATAACGTTTTTCAGAGCTGTTCTCTGCCGTCTGTACTTTGAGAAGTTATGTTAATTTCAAGATTGCCGTTTCTGCATCTCAGCTCGTCTTTCATCTGCTTTTCACAGCCTGCCTTGCCGAGCGTGATGTTATAGGTCAGCTTGTTGAGGCTGCCGAGATTCGTTGTTTTTACCTGAATCATTTTGTACTGTGATAAGTATTCTACAAATATATCGTCAAATATTCCCGCATATTCAAGGTCCTCCGGAACAGTTATATGCAGTACCCTGTCAAGCTCGTTTTTCTTTGATTCTCCGAAAGGGGCAGCGGTAAGCACTATGTTTGCAACTCCCATTATCACCGCAAAGATAAGAGCGTACAGCGGATAGCCCATTCCGCACGCAAGTCCTACCGCCATTGCAAGAAATATTGAGCCTATTTCTTTTGCCGTACCAGGTACAGAACGGAATCTTACAAGAGAAAAGGTTCCCGCTACCGCAACGCCTGCGCCTATCGAACCGCTCACCATCATAATCACTATGCTGACTATCGCAGGAAGTGTGGCAAGAGTGATAACAAAGCTCTTTGTGTATTTGTTTTTGTACATATACATAAAAGCCATCGCTATTCCGAGTACCAGCGCCGAGCCTACGCCGATAAGAAAGCCGCCCAGTGTTATATCAGCCGTACTGCTGAAAATTCCTTGTATTACCGTATCAAACATTTACCGTTACCTCACTTTTTACTTTTTTCGTTCTTATGCCCATACTTCGTCTGAGCATTGTCATATATGCCATTCCGTATTTTGAAAACGATGTCTGCTTTATACCGCCCTGTGCAAGAAGCTCTGCCAGCCATAAAGGCATCGAGCCTGCCGCTTTTATTTCCATCAGCGAATATCCTCTGTCAAGAATCTGCTCACCGTACGGCTCGACTTTAAGGTCAATATCTTCCGTTCTCCAACGTATGTTGCGGTCAAACGTAATTCTTAAATCCGAATCGTCCGCTCCGAAATATGCCGTTCTGTCGTAGCAAAGATAGACAGCAGGGAAAATGTCCCCGTAAAAGTCAAGAAAATAGTTGATCTCCTTTGCTATCTGGCTGTTTTCGGGAAATCTTTCGCCGTTTTCGAGAATCTCCTGCGCTTCATCGCAGTTGAGCGATATACGGCGCTTGTAGACGATGCCCTTGTATTTTTTCTTCAGTTCAAGAAAAACCTTTTCATCCTTTGATGCAGTACCGTAGCTGCGAAGCCTTAGCTTCTCCTTGTAAACGGGCTTTTCAAGCGATCTCCTTATAAGCCTGAAGTCAGGAGTATCATAGTAGATGTTGCATATCGTGCTTTCGCCGTGTTCGTCTGGAATCATATACCGTGCGAATTCGCTTTCGATAAACTCCCTTTGCTCAGCGCTCACAAGATATTTAAGCTCGTGACGTTTAAAAATGCTTTTATCCATTTATCTCATTCCTTTCGGTTTCTTTTGGGTGTTGTTCTTTGTCTGTGCTGTAATGATAACTCTTTTGCCTTAAAGAAACCTTAGAGAGCTTTACAAAAACTTTACAAAACGGTGAAAGTATTGTGAAAACGTCATTTTAATGCGAAATTACGGCTGTGATATTATTGCGTATGTTTCAAGGCTCTTGATTTTTCGCTTGAATTATGAGATAATATAAAATAGGAAAGTTTATCCGAACCGCCGCAGACGGTTCGGAACGGGAAATAAAACGACAGATAAAGAAAAGAGAAATATGGCACAGTTTTTAAATTTCAAGGGAGATTATAAGGGACTCAGCGAAAAGAAAGCCTCTGATAATCTCAATATGTACGGAAATAATATTTTTACAGAAACCGAAGACAAGAGCTTCAAGACGTATCACTACCTGCTTGACCCCACGGCAGTTCTGCTGTTGATCTCAGGCTTACTTCAGATATTTACATTGTCGCAGTATGTCACAGGCATAATGTGCATAATAATGGCGATAGCACAGACGGTTACGCTTTGTGTGATATGTCAGAAAAATAACGAAAATATCCGTAACCGTACCCTGTCCGCAAAGATGAAATACAGAGTGGTGCGTGACGAGATATTACAGCTTATTCCGGCGGCGGGGCTTGTTCCGGATGATATAATAATTGTTCAGGGAGGAGAAATAGTTCCTGCGGACGCACATATACTTGAGTATGTCGGACTTACAGTTGACGAGAGCAGATTTACAGGCGACAATACCCCTGTGCAAAAGCATGACGGTGCGGACCCGAAGGCGACCGGACTTAAGAAAAGCTGTATATATGCAGGTACAAGAGTGCTTAACGGCTCTGCTGTAGCGAGAGTAGTGGCAACGGGTGAAGATACATACAGAGCAAGACAAGGTGAAAAGCACGGAAAAGCGGCAGATCCGAATTTCTCACGCTATGAGAAAACCTGCGTCAAGCTGAGGCTTCCGCTTGCGATAGCGGCAATAGTGCTTTGTGTTATCGGCACTCTGTCACAGATTTTAACAGGAAGAACAGACAATGTAACAGGTGTTATCGTAAGCGCTTGCGGTTGGCTTATATGTATGTTTATGCCGTTTGTAGAGCTGTATATAAGAATGTACAATATGAATTTTGTACGCCGTGCCGAGCTAAAGGGGGCTGTCATAAAAAATCTTACCGTTCCCGAAAAGCTCAACAGCCTGTCCGTGCTTGTCATTGATAAATCCGCTGTTGTAGCGCCTAATACACTTGAGGTCGCAGGAATATACAGCAAGGATACAGACCTTATGACAACGGTAACGGTGCTGGCGTGCGATAAGGATGAACCGACACTTGCAGAGCAGGCATTCCTGCTTAATGCGGCTCTGGGCGGAACCGATGTGGCAACGGTAAAAAGAAACGAACTTACAGCACAGTTCCCTTATAACGATGCCGACAGAATAGGCGGAAATATCTATAATATGGGCGGAACTCATCTTGTGTGCGTAAAGGGCGCTGTAGAAAAGGTGACAGGCCTTTGCAATATGAGCCCCGAAGAAATGTTCAGAATAACCGCTCGTGCGGCGGCTCTTGCAAAACGCGGACTTGAAGTTTGGACGGTTGCATATTATATAATACCTGAGGGCGAAGAAATACCCAAGAGCCTTTACGCAGTGCAATATAATTATATGGGGCTTGTGTCTTTTATGAATGCGACAAGAGATATGATACCTCTTGCATTGCAGGGCTGCAAAAGAGCTGGAGTAAGGCTTGTGCTGACTTCCTCTGACAGCCCCGAAACAGCAAGCTCAATGGGCAAAAAAATAGGACTTTCCGACGCAGGAATGATTTCCGGAGATGAAATAGCAGAAAGCACTGTAACGGGAGAACCGCTTGATTATAAGAAGGCTGAGATATTCTGCCGTGTAAATGCGGCTCAGCGTGTGGATATTATAGAAAAGCTGAAGGAAGCGGGCGAAACAGTAGCAACTGTGGGTTACAGTGACAGCGACTACGACCTTGTCGCCCATGCAGATCTCGGCATAACATCGCTCGAAAATACGACAGGAAGCGTTTATGAGGCGAGCGGGCTTATCGTCCGTGACGATAATTTCTCATCAGTCGTTGAAATGATAAAAGAGGCAAGACAGCTTCACAGAAACATCAAACGCTGTATATTTATTCTCCTGTCAACGCTTATAGCGTTTTTCTGCACCGCTCTTGCCGATATGATAACGGGATACGGCATAATTACCCCTATGCTTGCGGCTGTTCTTACAGCGGCAGTGATACCTCTTTGCTGTACCGGCTTCAGAAACGTAAAATCGGATATTAAGGGTAATATGACCCCGTCGGGCTTCATTTCGCAGGGAAAGCCGGATAAGAAATTCTTTATAAGAAGTGCTGTTTGCGGACTTATCTGCGGTGCAATATCCGCTCTGTTCCTCACTCTTGCCGGAGGGGTTATGTCTGCACAGCAGGTTTCATCGGTAATGCTTACACTTCTCACGGTTATGACAGGCGCAATGTGCCTTGTTGTCACAGACAAACGTACAGGAGCATTCAAAAACGGAGCAATACCGAAATATATGACGGTTACAGCAGCGGTTACATCGGTAACGTCTATACTGTTGCCGTATATTCCGTTTATAAACTCGCTGTTTGGCTTTGCGGTGCCGAATCCGCTTGCAAGCATAGTAGCAGTGCTTGCAGGGATTGCACTTCCCGCAGGGCTTCAGATAAAGAAATACCTCAACAAATAAGAACATAAGTAAGGAGTAAATATGATCTCACATCTACTGAATATCGTTTACGGTATCGTATTCGGCGTGGCAAATATTATACCGGGTGTAAGCGGCGGAACTATGATGGTGGTTTTCGGCGTGTATGACAAGGTGGTAGACGTGCTGACGTTGAAATTGTCGGCTATCAAAAAGAACATCAGATTCATCGTCTTTTTCGGAATCGGCGCCGTTATCGGTATACTCGGCTTTTCGTTTGTGATAACGTGGCTGTTTGATAACTTCCCTGTGGCAACGAATATGTTCTTTATGGGACTTATCATCGGCAGTATTCCGCTTATTTACAGGAATATGACCGTCGGCGGCAGAAAAATCACGCCGAAATGCCTTTTTGCGTTTATCCCGGCACTTGCGCTGGTGGTAGGAATGACTTATATAAATAAGCTGCCCCAGAACGAGAGCTTCACTGTCAATGCTGTTCATAACGCTACCGACTGCACGGTGACTATCACAAACAACGGCTCTTATGATATTAAATCAAACTGGCAGTTAAAGGTCAACGGCAAGGTAGAAGGAGAGCTTACCGGCTGTGTTGTAAAGAAATCCTCAGCTGATACTACCGTCCTCACAGGAACGGAAAACAGCGCTATCGCAAAGGGTGAGAGCATTACGCTCACTCTCCCCGAAAGCACGGATATTGATTCAATACAGACCGACAGCTTCACCTATACCTATAAGATGAATCCTGTGCTGTTCATAACGCTTCTGCTCGGAGTTACCGTGGCGGCTGTAGCTATGATAATCCCCGGTGTCAGCGGTTCGTTTGTAATGGTACTGCTCGGTTTATACACCACGGTCATCGGTGCGATAAAGAGCCTTGACTTTATGATACTGATACCGACAGCTATCGGTGTGTTTATCGGCATTGTATTCGGTGCAAAGCTGATTTCGGCGCTTATGAAACGCTATTCTCTGCTTGTTTACAGTGCAATTATGGGACTTGTAATAGGCTCGCTGTATGCTGTGTTCCCTGACGGCTTCGGCTTCAACCTTGAAACGCTCGCAGGTGCAGCAGCCCTTATTGTAGGCGGAGCGATAGCTGTGCTTGTAGGAAAGAATACAGAAGTAGAACAGCAGTAATGCTGTCAAAAGAACAGAAATATATCCGTCGGCTCGAAAACGGTCGGCGGATATTTGTTTTACCTCGTTTTGCTTTTGCACGAGGTTGACCTGTAGGCAAAATCGGGGTATAATATAATAAAAAACTGTGAGGTAATAATGGAGTACTTTTACAACCTTTTGTTCTATTTTGCAATATACTCGTTTGCCGGCTGGTGCGGAGAGGTTGTCTTTGCAACTGTGCGCCACGGAAAGTTTGTAAACCGTGGAATGCTGCACGGCGCTTATTGTCCTATATACGGCTTCGGGCTGATAACGGTTATCGTCTGCCTTACACCGATTAAAGATTCATGGCTGCTGCTTTTTGCCGGCTCTGCCGTTCTTACGACCGTGCTTGAATTTATAACGGGCTTTGTGCTTGATAAGCTATTCGGCAGACGCTGGTGGGACTACAGTGGCAAGAAGTTCAACATCGGCGGTTACATCTGTCCGCAGTTCACAGTTGTGTGGGGACTTGCCTGCCTGCTTATAATGAAGGTGGTACAGCCTGCGATAGCTTTTGCCGTAGGGCTTATCTGGAAGCCTGTCGGCATAGCGGCACTGTGCCTGTTCTATGCGGCAATAATAACAGACGTTATACTGACCTTCCCCGAGGTAAAGAAGCTGAGAAACGAAATCAGGCTTATAGACGACCTTGAAAAACAGCTTACCGCTGTATCCGATGCTATCGGTTCAGATCTGTCCGATAAGACTGCACAGGCTGTGGAATTTACAAAGGAACACAGAATCACGGCGGAAGAAATGCAAAAAAGGGCGGATATGTTCAAAGCTAAGCTGGAAACAGCCTCAGACAGCGTTAAACAACGTAATTCGGAACGCCTGAGTGAATTAAAGGGCAATGCTTCGGAACGCAGAGAGGAGCTTACAGCACGCTTTAACGAGCTTAACGAAAAGCTGTCCGAGCTTAAAGCGAAGCATAAACGTCTTTACAAGGCATTCCCGTCACTTAAAAACGGCAGAAAAAAGCTGAAAAAAGTAATTATAAAAAAGAAGTAAATCAAAGAGCCGTCGGTCTTTTCCTGTCCGACGGCTCTTTTCTTATTGCTTATTTATAAATTTGTCTATAATGTATTTCGGTCTTGCCTTTACTTCGATATAAATCTTTCCGATATATTCACCGACAATGCCAAGCGCCATTATCTGGAGTCCGCTTAAGAACCATATCGAGCACATAAGCGAGCTCCAGCCTGCTTCGGTATTTCCAAGGCAATTCTGCACAATAGCATATATTATCATCGCTACGCTTACAAGAAACACTAAAAATCCGACTACGGTAACAAGCCTTATCGGTTTTACCGAAAAGCTGGTGATACCGTCAAACGCAAAAGCAAGCATCTTTTTAAGCGGATACTTCGATTCTCCGGCAAAACGCTCACTGCGTTCATAATATACTATGTCGCTCTTGAAGCCTATCTGCTTTACTATGCCTCTGAGGAACAGATTGACCTCCTTAAACTGTGACAGTGCTTCAAGCGCACGCTTCGATATAAGTCTGTAATCGGCGTGGTTGTCGATTATATCAACACCGAGAAGCCGCATCAGCTTATAGAACATTCCTGCTGTTCCACGCTTGAAAACAGTGTCCTTCTTTCTTGAAGAACGTACTCCGTATACTATGTCACAGCCTTCGTGATACTTGTCTACAAACTTGTCAACCACGTTTATATCGTCCTGCAGGTCTGCATCCATTGAAATTGATATATCCGCTAGGTCCTTTGCTGTCATAAGGCCTGCAAGAAGGGCGTTCTGGTGACCCTTGTTGCGTGACAGCTTAAGCCCCGAAAACAGATCATCGCCTTCGTGAAGCTCCTCGATTATCTCCCACGTCCTGTCTTTACTTCCGTCATCCACGAATAACACACGGCTCTTGTCGGATATTTTTCTGTCGTTGATAAGAGTTGTCATTTTTTCCTTAAGCCGCTTTGATGTTTCGTGAAGTACCTCTTCTTCGTTGTAACAGGGTACTACAATGTATAGTATATCGTTATATTCGGTCATTTGCTAAATTCCTTTCGTAACTTTGTCGATTCAATCTGACTGTTACAGTATACCCCATTTTTACTGATTTGTAAAGCGTATAATGTGAAAATATGACGAAAAATCGGTAAATATCGCTGTTTTGAATAGATTTTTACAAAGAAAAGAGGCTATGACACCGAAGTGCCATAGCCATAGGAAAAGGGTGCAGATTATCTTAAAGGGTAAAATCCCTCTAAGCCGTTTTTAAAAGCGTATCTCTATAATTATACGTTGAACAGAAGCTCCTCGTAAGTCGGGAAGGGCCAGTATTTTTCACCGACGATTGTTTCAAGCTCATCTGCAACAGCACGAAGGCTCTGCATTGTAGCGAATACTTCATCGTGGTAGCACTTAGCGGCTTCATAAACATCCGAAATGCCCTGTGCCTTAACTATTGCGCTGTCAAGCTCTGCTATCTTGGAGTTCAGACTTTCAGCAAGAGAATCAATCTTGTTTGCGATAGACTGCTCAAGGTTATAAGCAACGCCTGCGTTCTTCTTTGACAGAAGTACATCGCAAACCTGCTTCTCGTAAGCCATAACGGCAGGGAGAATTTCCTTTGTAGCCATCTCTGCTGTTGTCAGAGCCTCTATATTGATGGTCTTGCTGTAATTTTCAAGCAGAATCTCTGTTCTTGAGTGCATTTCAACTTCTGTGAATACCTTGTGCTTTGTGAACACCTTGACATTCTTCTCGTCAAGGAAGTGCGGAAGTGCATCTACTGTAGACTTAAGCTCAGGCAGACCTCTTACCTCTGTAGCTTCCTTTACCCAAGCGGCATCGTAACCGTTGCCGTTGAAGATTACTCTGCTGTGCTCCTTTATTGTCTTAACGAGCAGTTCCTTAAGAGCCTTCTTGAAGTCGTCAGCCTTTTCAAGCTCATCGGCGAACTGTTCAAGCTCCTCTGCTACGATTGTGTTAAGAACGATGTTGGGGCCGGAAATGTTGAGTGAAGAACCAACGCTTCTGAACTCAAACTTATTACCTGTAAATGCGAAAGGCGATGTTCTGTTTCTGTCTGTTGTATCCTTGGGGAACTTGGGCAGTGAGGTTACGCCTATATCGAACTGTGCGTGCTTTGCTTCTACGTTTGTACCTGCAACAAGCGCATTGATAACATCGTTCAGCTCTTCACCGAGGAAGACAGAGATGATTGCGGGAGGTGCCTCGTTAGCGCCGAGTCTGTGGTCGTTGCCTGCTGTAGCTACCGAAAGTCTGAGCAGATCTGCGTATTCGTCAACAGCCTTGATGATTGCGACAAGGAATGTCAAGAACTGTGCGTTCTCCATAGGAGAATCGCCGGGGTTCAGAAGATTCTGGCCGTCATCTGTTGAGAGCGCCCAGTTATCGTGCTTACCTGAACCGTTAACGCCTGCGAAAGGCTTTTCGTGCAGTAAGCATACCATATTATGCTCAAGAGCGACCTTCTTCATCATTTCCATCATAAGCTGGTTGTGATCGGCCGCAAGGTTTGCAGACTCGAAGATAGGAGCACATTCGTGCTGAGCGGGAGCAACCTCGTTATGCTTTGTCTTTGAAGAAACGCCGAGCGCCCAGAGGTGCTTGTCGAGGTCCTTCATATAGTCGCTTACTCTCTGCTTGATAACGCCGAAGTAGTGATCTTCAAGCTCCTGACCCTTTACAGGTGCTGCACCGAAAAGTGTTCTGCCTGTGAAGATAAGGTCTTTTCTCTTATCGTATGTCTTCTTGTCAACAAGGAAGTATTCCTGCTCTGCACCGACTGTAGCAACAACGCTCTTTGCTGTGGTGTTGCCGAAAAGTCTTAAAATTCTTAATGCCTGCTTTGATACAGCGTCCATTGACTTTAAGAGAGGTGTCTTCTTATCAAGTGCCTCGCCTGAATATGAGAAGAACGCTGTGGGTATGTATAATGTGTTGTCCTTGACAAATGCGTATGATGTCGGATCCCACGCTGTGTATCCTCTTGCCTCGAATGTAGCACGAAGACCGCCCGAGGGGAATGATGAAGCATCAGGCTCGCCCTTGATAAGCTCCTTGCCCGAGAACTCCATAATAACCGTACCGTCACCTACAGGTGAAATAAAGCTGTCGTGCTTTTCGGCTGTGATACCTGTCATAGGCTGGAACCAGTGAGTGTAGTGTGTTGCACCCTTTTCTACTGCCCAGTCCTTCATTGTGCTGGCAACTACTTCGGCAATGGGAAGTGTAAGCTCAGCATTACCGTGCATTACCTTCATCAGCTCCTTGAAGATAGCCTTAGGGAGTCGTGCCTTCATTACTGCCTCGTTGAACACGTCCGAGCCGAACAGCTCCGTTACATCATAAGTTTTCTCTGCCATTTTCCTTTTCCTCCTACTTTCGTTAGATGTTCTTTGAAAAATAAGAAAAGGACGCTTTGATCCCTCAAAACGTCCTCGTTTCTGATTACAGTTATTATAATACACTATTTCGGCTGATTTGTCAATAGGTCATTTTGCACAAATTTTGAAAGTTTATCTGTGCAATAATTCAAAATTGCGTGAAAACCATTGAAAAACCGTTGATTTCTGCAAGTTTTAAAGCTCAATCTTGCCGTAAAGCGTAGCGTTTCTTTCTGTTTCAACCGCTTCCTTAGAGAATTCGCCAGCATCTGACGCAGTATTTTCAACAGCAGTCTGCGAACGCTTGTACTCTCTTTCAAAAGATGTCGAGAAACCGGTACTCTGCTTGTATGAGCGGTTTGCACCGTTGCCGTTTCTTCTTCCGCCCTTGCGGTCGTTTCTTCTGTTGTTATCTCTGTGGGGCTGAGAAGCCGAGATAACAACCTTTCTGTAAGGCTCTTCGCCTATAGAGTTGCTGTATACGCCTTCGATCTCAGCGACCTTGCTGTGAATGATACGGCGCTCATAAGGATTCATAGGCTCAAGGGTAATGCGTCTGCCCTGACGGAGTACCTTGTTAGCGGTGCGCTCTGCGAGCGACTTGAGAGTTTCCTCTCTCTTATCCCTGTAGCCGTTGCAATCAACTGTGATACGGCAGTAAGGCTCATCGTGACGGTTGCTTGCAAGAATTGCAAGGTACTGTAAAGAGTCGAGTGTTTCGCCTCTTCTGCCGATTACGATACCGAGCTTTTCGCCTACTATATCAAGGACAGTTATGTCTTCCTTTTCGATTATGTTTACCTTGAAGTCCTCAACGCCGAGAGCGGTAAGAACCTTTTCAAGATAAGCCGCAGCCATAGCTACCTTTTCTGTGTGGTCAGCGTCTGTTACGGCAGGAGCGGCTTCAGCGGCTTCAGCAGGAGCCGTTTCATCGGCAGCAGCAGGAGCGGCTTCGGTAACCGTTTCGAATTCAACCTCTATCTTATAGTCGCCCTTCTTGCCGAACAGCTTCTTGACAGGTTCTTCAACTACGGTTATCTTTATGTCAGCTTCATCAACGCCGAGTTCCTTGATTTCTGATATGGCAAGCGCCTTGAGTTCGTCAAGTGACTTACCTGTATATATCTTTTTCATAAGTCCGTCCTTTCCGTCGATTCTCAATCGTCGTCTTCTTCGTGGTATTCTTCGCCGTATTTTTCGGCATCGGCTTTTCTTGCCGCCGCCAGCTTACGTCTGTTGATTTCCTTCTGTGAAAGTGTTTCTGTCTTTGTTACGGTCTTTTCTTCGCCTGTATCGGCATCTGTAACAACAGCGGTCGTTGTGACCTGTCTTTCCTTGAGCTTTCTTTCCTTCATCTTCTCTTCAGCCTCGGCTCTGAGCTTTTCAGGGCTGTACAGCTTCTGCATTACCAGTGACTGCACAATGCCAAGCGCATAGTTGACACCCCAGTAGAAACCTACTCCGGCAGGAACGCTGAACGAAATCCAAAGTGAGAATAAGGGCATGATATAAAGCATTACCTTCATACCCGCACCGCCTGCGTTTGCCATTTCAGGATTGTTCTTCTTGTTGAGATACTGGGAAAGTACCGTCTGTACAAGAGAAAGAACGAATGCGAATATCGGTATGATTATCAGCGGCTCGAAAGCAAGCTTAGGTGTTGAACCGAAGTTCAGACCGCAGAACATCATATTGTGTGACAGTGATGCAAGTCTGCCCTTTACATCGTTTGACAGCACGCTTTCATCGCACGATTTAAACGTATCAGGATACTGCTCATAAACCTGCAGAGCCAGCAGTTCCTTCTGCATACCCTTGTACTTGCCTGCAACAGCCGCAAGTCTGTTCTTTGTTTCAGCTGTAAGTCTTGAATTATCGCCTGTAAACTGCGTATAAGCATCATCTGATGTTACAAATAACGAGCCATACTTATTTATCTGTTCGATAGTAAGCTGATCGGCAGATGGATCTTTCTCCTCATACTTTGTCTTGTACTCTTCGTTATCCTTGTACTCGTGATTCAGCTGGCCGTTTTCTGCTGTTACATAGATTATGTTCTTATCGCCGCTGAGATACTTATCAATGATTTCCTTATCCTGCTTGTTGTATTCATTAAGGAAAATCTTCGTATATTCGGTTTCTTTTGCAACCGTTATTACATTTGAAATGTCCGATGATGACAGGTGCTCCATGTGTGTCATGGGCTTATATACAACGTCGATGACACCGAACAGTATTATCATTGTCAGAACAAGAGGTCCGCAGCCGCCGGCGGGGTTATAGCCCTGTGCCTGCAGCTTCTGCATTTCTTCTGCCTGCTTATCACGGTTGTTGCGGTATTTCTGCTGTATCTCCTTTACCTTGGGAGCAAACAGCTGAGAAAACGCCATATTCTTCTGCTGCTTTATCTGAAGTGGCAGCATTGCTAATTTGACTATTACAGTGAATATCAGTATCGCCCAACCGAAATTCTGTAAAAGAAGATAAATAGGCCACATAATGTAGCCGAGAGGCGTACCGATTATGGTGTATAAGAAATCTATGGAAATCACCCTCCGTTAGTAGTGCCGATATTACGGCTTGGTCCTTTTGAAAAAATAAAATTGCTCGGGTACATAGTCATAGCCGCCCTCAGAAAAAGGGTTGCATCTGATAATTCTCCGTATAGCCAAATAGCTGCCCTTTACCGCACCGAAGCGGCGGAGTGCGATCATCGCATATTCCGAACAGCTCGGAGTAAAGCGGCAACAACGAGGCAGCCATTTTGACAAAGTCATTCTGTATATCTTTACGAAAAATAAAAGTACATATTTCATTTTATTTTTGTATTTTGTCCGGCTGATTATTCGCCGGTGGGGCATATCTTTTCAGCAGTTGCTTTTCCATCCGAAGATATACCTCTGTCGATTTCATCGCAGGAGTTTTTGCTCTTGCAACGAAAATAAAGTCGTATCTTTTTTGTGTCTTTTCACGGAGCAGGGGTTCAATAAGGCGGAACGCTTCTCTTATGACTCTCCTGGCACGACTGCGTTTTACGGCATTGCCGACCTTCTTGCCTGTAACGATTCCTATGCGGTTTACCCGCCTCTTGCTTTCCCTTGCGTAGCATACGAATGCATCGGTAACAATACTGTCACCTTTTTTGAACAGGAATCTGAATTCCTTGTCCTTTTTTATGCAGACGTATTTCTTTGCATACTCATTCATTGACAGAATCAGTAGCTTAAGTGCTTTCTGCCCTTTGCACGTCTTCTTGCGAGAACCTTACGTCCGTTTCTTGTAGACATTCTTTTTCTGAATCCGTGTTCTTTCTGTCTCTGGAGCTTCTTAGGCTGGTATGTTCTTTTCATTTCTTTCTTCCTCCTGTTATTACTCGGCACCGATGTGTGCCTGTCTTGCGCCTATGCAATTAAATATTATACCTTAATCGGTTGCCGATGTCAAGTCATTTTTGAAAATTGTCTGTTCTGACAGCCGCAAACATTCAAATAATACGGATATGCCAGTGCCGTCAGGCTTAGCCGAACGGTTATTTGTAACCGAGAGTTTGTAGAAAAAGTCTGTTTTTTATAAAATAGAGCAAATTCTCTATCCCTATAAGAACGCTTTGTGGGCTTTGCGTCCTG